>ERZ1673752.1933-NODE-1933-length-25881-cov-3.945636_pt1 | contig 25881 bp, 28 predicted proteins | sample MGYA00580195_ERZ1673752 | MGnify/ENA primary metagenome ERZ1673752 (study PRJEB41218, sample SAMN15661744) | gut metagenome | host: Homo sapiens | place: Canada: London | collected 2015-08-20/2019-03-30 | study: EMG produced TPA metagenomics assembly of...
ATTAAAGAAGAAATTGATGTTGCTTGGAATTCTCCTCTCGCTTGGTTGGATGCTAATTTAAGAACTAATGGGAAAGCATTAAATGGTTCTATGAGAGATACAGATAATGATCGTTCAACATATTTGGTTGTAAAAAAGTCTTCAAATATAAAATCTATGGAAGATTTAAAGGGAAAAATAATAGGTTTTGGAGCTGTTGATTCTCCTCAAGCCAGACTTATACCGATATATAATTTACATCAACATGGTCTTGAATTTAAAAAAGATTATGTTGAAAAAAGATTTGATATAGGAATTGGACTTCATGGAGATCATGTTGGTGGAGAATTGGATTCTGCAAAAGCTATGATTAATGGTGAAGTTGATGCAACTTGGATGTTAGATTTGAATTATGATGCATGGATATTAGATGGAACTATTGACAAAAATCAAGTTGATATAATTTATAAAACTCCTTTTTTTGATCATTGTATTTTTTCAGGAAGACCTAGTCTTGAAGTTGAAAAATTTGAAATGTTTGCGAAAATTTTACACAAAATGGATTACAACAATCCTGAACATAAAGAAATGATGGATATGGAAGGTTTAAAAAAATGGGTTGTTGGTAGAACAACAGGATTTGAGCAAATAAAAAATGCAAATGAATATATTAATTTTTTAGAAACTTTTTATAAGTAGGTATGAGATGAAAAAAACTTTTAAACCATTTACAACTTCTCTTATAGGAAGTCTGCCAAGAAGTAAAGAGGTAATGGCTTTGAAGAGAAGATTAAAATTTGATGTTGATTATAAAAAGGAATATGAGGATTTAATAAAAATTGAAACTGAAAAATTGGTTAAACTTCAAGAAAAATATTCAATAGATATAATAACTAATGGAGAATTGGCAAGAGATAATTATGTTTCTTTTGTAGCAGATAAGATAGATGGAGTTGTTATGATGAATATGGGCGATATGCTTGAATATATAGACGATAAACAGGCGTTCGAACAAATCTTGGAAACACTTGATGTTCCATCTGTTAGTATAAAAAATGCTATTTGTAATGGCGTTTTAAAATATAATAAAAGTTTAGTTTCTGATGAGATAAAATTTTTGAAAAAAATTACAACTTGTTCTGTTAAAGCAACTCTTCCTGGACCGTATCTTATGACAAGATCTATGTGGCTTCCGGCTCTTAGCAAAAAATTTTACAATAGTAAAGAAGAATTAGGTAAAGATGTAATAAAAATTTTAAAGCAAGAGATAGATAACTTAATAGAAGCTGGTGTTGATATAATTCAATTTGATGAACCTGTACTTACAGAAGTTGTTTTTTCTGAAGGGAAAACTCGATCTTTTATGTGTGCTGCTCTTTCTGAAAGAAAAGATCCTACAGAAGAGTTGATATTTGCAACTAGTTTGATAAAATGCGTTATGGATTATATGAAAGATAAACCTATACTTAGTTCACTTCATGTTTGTAGAGGAAACTGGAGTAAGAATGAGAGTATTTTGCTTGAAGGACCATATACTCCTCTTGTTCCTCTTTTTGAAGAAACATCTCCCAATATTTTGGCACTTGAATTTTCGACTCCTCGTGCAGGAGAACTTGATTCTTTATTATCAAGTGAAAAAATTAAAGAAAATTCAATTCTTGCACTTGGAGTTATAAATCCTAGGACAGACGTGATTGAAACAGCACAATCAATAATTGATAGAGCTAAAGAAGCATTGAAATTTATCCCCAAGGAAAAACTTTGGTTAAATCCGGATTGTGGCTTTGCTACTTTTTCAAATAGACCTGTAAATACATTTGAAATAATTGAAAAGAAGTTGGAACAATTACAAATAGCTAAAAATGCTTTAAGGGAAATGTATGAGTAGTTTATATGAATCATATAATTATGATGCTTCTTACAGGGCTATTGTAAGTTATAACGATGTTGTAAAAGTTTTTACAGAAAAAGATTTTATTGAAGTAAATTCTCAGATAAGTTTTGATATAGAAGATAGTAATAAAACTTCTTTTAATTATTTTGCAAGCTCAATTATTTCGGGGATAATTCACAATTTAATTTTTGTTTCAAAAAAACTTAATATAAAATTAGAGGATATTGAGGGAAAAATTAAAATAAAATTAAAAAATCCACTGACAATATTAGCTGTTAAAGGCTATTCAGAGGAAGCTAAAATTGATAGTTGTGATATCATAGTATATTTATTTTCAGATCTTGAAGATGATGAGTTAGTTGATTTTTGTAAGAAATCTTTAAATAGTTGTTTTATTTATAATACACTCAAGGATGTAATGGATATTAATATAAGATTTATTCCAATTTTATAAAAATATTAATAATAGACTTCAAATTTTTAATAAAAAGATTAATTATTTGAAGTCTTTTTTGATAGATGTTTTTAACAATATTAAAATTTATTAATATAGATTTTTTTATATTTTATGTAAAAAATTACAAACTAAATTAATTTAACAATTATGAAAAACGTTTTTTAAAATTTCTTTAAAAACTATTGAATTGTTTTTATAATAATGGTAAAATATATGTATAGTTTAAATATAAAATTTTTAGGAGGCGTATTATGGTAGAGAAAAACGTTACAATAAAAAATGAAACAGGTTTACATGCAAGACCTGCAGCATCTTTAGTTCAATTTGTTAAGAAGTTCGATGAAAGCATTGAAATTATTTTAGATAACAAGGTTGCAGATGCTAAGAGTATTTTTAATGTTATGAGCTTAGGTATTTCTAAAGGTACTGAAGTTACATTAAGAGTTGATGGGGAAAATGAAGAAAAAACTTTGGAAGAAGTTTTTAATTTCATTGAAAATTTAGCTGATTAATTTTTGAAATATAGCTTCTCTTTTTGAGGAGCTTTTTTTGGTGGTGCGTTATGAAAGTGTATGAGGGATTTTCTGTTTCTGACGGAATAGCTTATGGCAAGGCGATAACTGTTTGTTATGAGAGAAAATTTGTTCGTGATGAAATTTCTGATTGTGAGAAAGAAAATGAGATAGCGAGATTTGAAAGTTTGTTGTCAAGTTATTTGGAGTCTGAAAGGGTAAAGGCTGTTGACAAAAAACTCGAGAGTCTATTGAATGTTCATATTGAACTTATAGACGACCCTTATTTGAAAAATACGATAAAAAATAAAATTTTAGAAGAAAATAAGTCTTTAGAAAAGGCGATTGAGGAAACTTTTAATCAAATTTGTTTTGAGTTAAATAATCTTGAGTCTGACTATATGAGAGATAGGATTTATGATTATATTTCTATTCAAGAAGAGTTTATTAGGACTTTAACTTCAGCAAAAGATGTTGAAATTACTGAAAATAAATTTATTTTATTTATAGAAAATTTATCTCCTAAAATAATTGATAAGTATAAAAATAGATTGCTTGGAATTGTATCTACAAATGGTGGAAAGACTTCTCATGCGTCTTTGTATGCAAAAAATTTACAAATTCCTTATATGATTTGTGATTCTTTGGATTTGAAAGAATTAAAAGATGAGAATTTTGATTGTATTTTAGACTGTGATGGTGAAAAAATATTTTTAAGTCCAAATGAAGATACAATCAGTTGTTATAAAAACTTACTTAAATCATCACAAAAAGAATTTTTAGATACTAATATAGTGAGAACAAGAAATAATAGATATATTAGAGTTTGTAGTAATATTTCAAGTTTTGAAGAATTTGAAGTTTCATTAAAAAATGGAACAGACGGATGTGGATTGTTTAGAACAGAATTCTTGTATATGTCTGACGATTCTCCGACTGAAGAATATCAATTTGAAATTTTTAAAAAACTTGCAGAAAGTACAGATAAACCGATTATTATTAGAACTTTTGATATTGGTGCTGATAAAAAGTCTAAATTTTTTAGATTAGATGAAGAAAAAAATCCGTTTTTAGGACTTCGTGGTTTTAGAATTTATAAAGAGTTCCATAAGGAGCTTAGGAAACATTTAAGAGCAATTTTAAGAGCATCAGCTTTTGGAAATTTAAAGATTATGATTCCTATGATAACTACTTTGGAAGAAATTTTGTGGATAAAAAATGAAATATTAAAAATCAAAGATGAATTGAAAGAAGAAAGAGTTGATTTTGATGAGGATATTGAATTTGGGATAATGATTGAAACACCGGCATCTGTTTTTCTTTTTGATATTTTAGTTAAAGAGGTTGATTTTGTAAGCATTGGAACTAATGACCTTGTTCAATATATGCTTGCTTGTGATAGAGAAAATTCCAAGATGCAACTACTTTATGATTGTTATGACCCTTCTGTTATTCGTTCTATTCATAGGGTTGTCGATATTGCACATAGAAATGGAAAGAGGGTTTCTATGTGTGGAAATTTTGCAAGTGAATTGGACGCTGTTGAGCTTTTAATTTTACTTGGAATTGATGAATTTAGTGTTACTAATGATGTTTTACAAAAAATAAAGAAGAGAATAAAATTGTTCGACCAAAATAATTATTTAGACTTCTTTGAAAATATAAATAAGTTTAAAACAGGACGTTCTGTACTATATTATTTTGACAACAAATAGAACAAACCTAGCAAATATTAAGTTATTGAAATATTTTTGTAATGTTTTTGTAACTTTTTTTGCTTTTTTTACTACATTTTGTAATTTTTGTGTTATAATAATACCGATGATTAATTAAAATAAATTTGAGGTGATATTTTGTTAGAATTTATAGAAGTAAATAAAACATATACAAATGATGTTTGTGCTTTGAAGAATCTTAGTTTTAAAATAGAGGACGGAGAGTTTGTGTTTTTAATAGGAGCAAGTGGTGCAGGAAAAACAAGTATCATAAAAATGCTTTTAAGAGAAATTAAACCTACTTCAGGACAAATAATTGTTGATAATGTAAATATAGTTGAATTGAGAAATAGAAAAATTCCACAACTTAGAAGAACAATGGGAGTTGTATTCCAAGACTTTAGATTGTTAGAGGGAAAGACGGTTTTCGACAATATAAAGTATCCATTACAAATTCTAGGTGTTTCAAAGAAAGAAATTAACGAAAGAGTAACTGAACTTTTAGAATTAGTTGGTCTTTCTGATAGGGCGAATGCATTCCCTAATCAATTATCAGGTGGGGAACAACAAAGAATTTGTATTGCAAGAGCCATTGTAAATAAACCAAAATATTTAATCGCTGATGAGCCTACAGGTAATTTGGATCCTAATACTTCAGAAGAAATTATGAGGGCGCTGTTAGATGTAAACGCAAGTGGAACTACTGTAATTGTTTCTACACATGATAAGGATATAGTTAATAAACTTAAAAAGAGAGTTATTAGTATGAATCATGGAGAAATGGTAAACGATGAAGAGCAAGGAGGTTATTTTGATGAGTTCAATTAGAAGATTTTTCTCTGCAATAGGAGAGGGCTTAGTTGGTATTTGGAGAAATAAATCTATGGGTCTTGCGTCAATAGTTTCTATTTGTTCGATGCTTTTAATCCTTGGAGGAATTACTTTTGGGGTTTTTGTTGCAAATAATATTGTAAATGATATGAAAACAAAGGTTGACCAAATTGATATTATTTTGGAACCGGAAGTTGCTCCTGCTAGAGTTAGAGAGATAAAAAAAGAATTACAAAAAATTGAAAATATAAAAGATGTTAAATATGTTTCAAAAGAAGAAGCACTTTCTAAAATGAAAGAACAATGGAAAGAAAATTCATTTCTATTAGATGGAATGGAATCTGCGCTTCCTGAAAGTTACGAAGTAAAAGTTGAAAGTATAGAAAATTCAACAACTGTTGCATCAAGTATTTCTAATATAAAAGATGTTGAAAAAGTTGTTTATTATAAGGATATAGTTGACAAGATAACAAAGATGTCTCAAATTGTAAAATATGTTGGGATTTCATTAGTAGGCGTACTGTTATTAGTTAGTTTCTTTATAATGTCTATAACAATAAAACTTACTGTTATTGCAAGAAGAAAAGAGATAAGCATAAAGAAGTACATAGGAGCAACAAATATGAGTATAACGGGACCTTTTGTTGTCGAGGGAATGGTACTGGGTTTGCTTGGTGCCGGAGTATCTTTTTCTATGATATTCTTTGCTTATAAATATGTTTATGAAAGTCTTACTTGGGGAATCGGAAATATATTTTATAACTATCTTCTACCTTTAAATACATTTGGATATTATGTAGCCGTTGCATATTTTGGAATAGGTATAGGTATTGGAGTTTTAGCATCAATATTCTCAAGTAGAAAGTATATGAAAGTATAGGTGATTGATATGAAAAAGAAAAGATTTTTAGCGTTATTACTTTTGTTTTCAATGTTAGGTTCTGGAGCAGTTTCTTATGCTGACAAAGTTGAAGATTTAAAGAAAGAAAAACAAAATCAAGAACAAAATTTAGAAAATAAGAAAAAATCAATTGAAGATATGACTACTGAAAAAGATTCAGCTTTTAAAGAAATTGTTGAAAAGCAAAAACTTATTGATCAGTTAGATAAAGATCTTACAGATTTGGAAGATGCGATAAATAAATTATCCGATGAAATTCAAGCCTCAAAAGAAAAGATTCAAGTTTTAGAGGGAAGAATTAAAAAGAATGAGGACCTTTTCAAAAAAAGAGTTCGTGTAATGTACGGAAATAAAGATTTAAACTCTATTGAGGTTTTGTTTTCTGCGTCTGATATAAGAGATTTTATTTCAAGATATTTTATGATGCAATCAATCGCTGATTATGATAAAAAATTAATTACAAGTTTAAAAAATGATAAGGCAACTTTGGTTAAAGAAAAAGAAAATCTTGAGGCTAGAAAAGAAGAAAAAGTGGCTAAAAAGAAAGAAATGGAAATAAAATATCAAACATATACTGAAGAAGTTGCAAAAAATAAACAACGTATTGCAAAGTTGGAAGAAAGTATAGAGTTTACAAAATCAGAAGTTGATAAATTACAAAATAAAGTTAAGAATTTAGATGCAAATATAAGTTTTGAGGAAAAAGTAAAAGCTGATATTTTAAGAGGAATGAATGAAAAGAAAATTCAACAAGGTATAGATAGTGGAGAAATAAAAGCACGTCCTTCAAACGGAGAAATGATGTGGCCATTAAGTGGATATTATTCAATCTCAAGTCCATTTGGATGGAGAAATGCACCTATTGGTAGTGGTGGAGAAAGACATAGAGGAATTGATATTCCGGCTCCAACAGGAACACCTGTATATTCAGCAACTGACGGTGTAGTAATTTCTTCAGGTTGGAATGGAAGTTATGGTAATGCTGTTATGATTCAATATACAAATAATATTGTTATTGTATATGGACATAACTCTAGCTTAATAGCTTCAGCAGGACAAAGAGTAAGTAAAGGACAAGTTATTTCTTTGGTAGGTTCAACAGGAAATTCAACAGGACCACATTTGCATTTTGAAGTAAGATACAATGGTTATCCGGTTGATCCTCTTAAATATTTGAATCACTAGGAGAAATAATTTATGATAAAAAATAAAAAATTGGTATCTTTTTTAGTTTTATTGATATTTGTGTGTTCATTTATATCATATAAAGCTGGAAAGAATTCATCAACATTATCAATTCAAAACAGTTCGAGTGGGGGAGCTTTAGATTATGGAAGTTTCCAACCTTTTGTAGATGCAATAAAAGAAAAATATTATTTTGATATTGATTATGATAAGATGAATACTGAAATAAAGAAAGCAATATTTTCTTCTTTAGGAGATCCTTATACTCAATATATGACTGAAAAGGATATGAAGGAACTTAAAAAGACCAGTACCGGAAAATTTATTGGGATAGGTGTTCAGGTAAGTGTTAATGATAAAGGAGAAGTAGTTGTTGTTGCTCCTATAAAAGGAGGTCCGAGTCAAAAGGCAGGTATTCAGTCGGAAGATGTTATTGTAAAGATTAATGACGAAGCACTAAATAAAAATGATTTGGAATCAGCTGTTAAACTTATGAGAGGAAATGAAGAAATTGGTTCAGAGGTTAAGGTCACAATTAAGAGAATTGTAGATTCTGAAGAAAAGATTATTGATTTTACTATAAAAAGAGAAGAAATAACTACTGAATCTGTAATTTCAAAACTTTTAGATAATGGAATATTATATGTTCAAATTACTAATTTTGCTGAAAAAACAGGAGTGGATTTTGAAAAAGCTATAGATGAAGGTCTAAGCAAAGGAGCAAAATCTTTAATCATCGACCTTAGAAATAATCCCGGAGGATTGTTAACAGCGGTTAAACAAGTAGCTGATAAACTTTTACCGGAATCTACAATTATGAAAATTGTAGATAGTAAAGGAAAAGAAACTTTTGAAAAGGCTAGTGGAAAAGGAATTGATATTCCTATAGTAGTTTTGATTAATAAGGGATCAGCTTCTGCGTCTGAAGTGTTAAGTGTTGCACTTCATGATAATAAGAAAGCTACATTAGTTGGAGAAAAATCTTTTGGTAAAGGAATTATTCAATCAATCTTCCCTATAAATAATGGTGGAAAGACTGAAGGAATAAAAATGACTGTTGCTGAATATTTTGGACCTAACGGAACAAAAATTCATAAAGTAGGATTGGAACCTGATTATAAGATTGAACAAAAAAATAATTCTAAAATTGGAATAGAACATTTGAATGAAGATAAACAATTACAAAAAGCGTTGGATTTATTAAAATAAACTTTGCAAATTATTGTTAGTTGTTAAATTGAAAAAAAAATGATATAATACCATTATGAAAATTTTAAATTTTTATAATGGTTTTTTTTTAGGAGGCGTTTTATGTCTTTTTATATGAATTCAGATAAAGGAAATGTTAGAAAAAATAATGAAGACAGTTTTCTTTTTGAAAGTTTTGAAAAATTGAATATATTAATTTTAGCTGATGGTATAGGAGGACACGAAAGAGGAGAAGTTGCGTCTAATTGTGCAGTTAATGTAGTTATGAATTATATAAAAGATAATTATAAATTGTATTCAAACTATTCACATTTGTTAGTTGATGCTTTTTGTGAGGCAAATAAAATTATTTATCAAATGAATTTAGAAGAAATTTCAGAAGGTGAACCAATTTCTCGAAAGACGATGGGGACAACTTTGGAAACTCTTTTGATAGACGGAGATACTTTATATTTTGCTCATGTTGGAGATAGTAGAATATATATTAAAGATGATAATTTTAAAATGTTGACTAAAGACCATTCTTTAGTTCAATATTTATATTCCAGTGGAGCGTTGACAGAAGAAGAAGTAGAGAATTATAGTGACAAAAATTCTCTTTTAAGAGCAATAGGAACAGAAAAATATATAGAAGTCGATGTTGATAGTATGAAGATAAAAAATAATGATATTTTGCTTGTATGTTCTGATGGACTTACAAATGAAATGAGTAATGATGAGATTTCAGAAATGTTAGACTTGAAATATAGTGCAAAAGAAATGGTTGATAATATTATATCTGCTGTTAAAAATGGTTTAGCAAGAGATAATGTTACTGTTGGAATTTTTAAAAATGATGAGGTGATTTTATGTTAGGTTCGGTTTTAAATGGTAGATATGAGATACTGGAAAAAGTTGGCATTGGTGGAATGGCCATTGTATATAAAGCAAAAGATATTTATTTAAAGAGAATTGTTGCGATTAAAGTTTTAAAAGAACAATATCTTGAAGATAAGGAATTTATTAAAAAATTTGTTATAGAGGCACAATCTGTTGCGAATTTAAATAATCAAAATATAGTTAAAATTTACGATGTTGGACAACATATTGAGAATGATAAGACATATAACTATATTGTTATGGAATATATAAATGGTAAAACTTTAAATCAGTTAATAAAAGAAAAAGGAAGATTAAATTCAAATGCAGTTGTTGCTGTATCTAAACAAATAGCAAATGCTCTTGATTGTGCGCATAAGCATCATATAATACACAGGGATATAAAACCACATAATATTATTATAGATGAAAATTTGAATGTTAAGGTTACAGACTTTGGTATTGCAAGAATTGCCACAAGTTCAACAATAACTTATACTTCTTCAGTTCTTGGAACTGTTCATTATATTTCTCCTGAGCAAGCAAAGGGAAAATTTATTGATGAGAAATCAGACCTTTATTCTTTAGGGGTTGTAATGTATGAAATGGTAACAGGTAGAGTGCCTTTTGATACAGATAATGCAGTTGGAATAGCTATGCAACATATAAATGAGCCGTTAGTTGAGCCGATTAGACTTGTTCCAAATTTAGAGCCTTGGATAAATTCTATAATTGTTAAATGTATGGAAAAAAATCCAAATGATAGATTTGATAGTGCTGAAAGTTTGATAAAAGCTTTGGAAGATAGAAAAATTGAAAAAAATCAAAAGGTTACATTTAACGACAATAGTGATAGAGCATTGTATAAGGAATCTGTTTACAAAACTAATAAGCAAAAAGACTTTCTTTCCAGTAAACCACCGGTTAGAAATACTAATAAAAATAGAGAAATACTTGATAAGAAAAAAGGAATTTTTGATCACAGTATAACCTATGTTATTTTAGCACTACTTATAGTTGTTTCTGTTTTCTTTATTTATAGACTAGCTGTTTCAAATAAAGCCGGAAATACTGTAAAAGTACCACCGGTTGTAGGTTTAGAAAAAAATGAGGCTATAAAGGTTTTAAAAGATAAAAAACTTAATGGACTTATTGTAAAAACTGTTAGCGATGATTCTGTTGAAGCGGGTAAAGTTGTTAGTCAATCTCCAAGTCCAAATGCAGAGGCAAAAGAGGGAACAAATGTTGAACTTACAGTTAGCGTTGGAAAAAATAAAACAATAGTTCCAAATCTTTCTAATGTTGAGTATGATAAAGTTGAAGGATTGTTAAAGAAGAGTAATTTAACTTTAGGCAATGTTGAAAGAAAATATGACGATAAAGTTGAAGAAAATAAGGTAATTAGTCAAAGTATAAATTATGGTGAAGAAGTTGAAAAAGATACTAAGATAGATATTGTCGTTAGTAGAGGAAAAGAAGATAAGAAAGTTGAAGTTCCTGATTTAGTCGGTAAAACTGAGGCAGAGGCAGTTAAAATGTTATATGATATCGGACTTTCAGTAGGAAAAACTGAAAAGAAAGAATCTGAGCAAAAAGCTGGAACTGTAATATGGCAATCTTATGGAAAAGGGACTAAGGTTGATGCTGAAACTAAGGTTGATATAACAGTTAGCTCAGGAAAATCTGCTAAAGAAAACACTTTAGATATTACTTCTTCTAATGATCCGGGATTTGTTATAAAAAAATATACTATTGATGAACCTAAGAAAAATTATGTTTTATTAGTTACTAGAGATATGGGACCTAATGAAACAAGATTATATGAAAAAACAATGGTTACAAGTGGTGGAAAACTTACTATAAATATTAAAGCTAGGTTTGAAGAAAAATTCCACATTTATGTAAATGATAAGCTTGTACTATCAAATGAGAATTAATATGTTTGAAAATGGAATAATATTTGATATTTCAAAAGATTTATATTATGTAAAAACTGAAAATGGAAACTATATGTCTAAGGCTAGAGGTGTTTTTAGAAAACAAAAATTTTCTCCGATGGTTGGAGATAATGTTAAGATTGAAATTTTTGAAGATAATACTGCATATATTGTAGAGGTATTTGAAAGAAAAAATGAAATTTTAAGACCTCCGGTTGTAAATGTTGACCAAGCCATTGTGGTTTTTTCACTAAAAAATCCTGAAATTTCATATAAGATTATAGATAGATATATAATGTATTATGAAATAATGAATGTTCCGATAATTTTGTGTTTGAACAAATGCGATTTGATTGGCGAAGAACTTGAAAGAGAGTTTAAAAGCATTTATGAAAAGCTGGGATATAAAATTATATTTAATAGTGTGAATTTAGATAATAAAAAATTATTTAAAGAACTGTGTGGGGACAAAATTTCTGTTATTACAGGTCCTTCTGGAGTGGGAAAAAGTACAATTTTGAACTATTTGAATCCAAATTATAATATTTGGGTTGGAGAAATTAGTAATAAGACAAAAAGAGGTAAGCATACTACAAGGTCTGCAACTTTATATGAGATTTTCGAAAATTCTTTTATAATAGATACGGCAGGTTTTACTTCTTTGGATATTACTAAATTTATAGAAAATGAAAGCCAAATTAGAGATGCTTTTATAGAATTTAAGTACAATTTAGAATGTAAATTTTCAGATTGTAAACATATAAATGAGCCAAGTTGTTATGTGAAAAATGAACTTGAAAATGGAAATATAAGTAAGAGTAGATATGACAGTTATCTATTCTACTTAAATGAGTATTTGAAAAATAGGAGGTACTAAATGTTAGAATTATCACCATCATTGTTGTCAGCTGATTTTACGAATTTAAAATCAGATTTGGAGGTGCTTGATAAAAACGGAGTTAAATATTTACATTTAGATGTAATGGACGGTATGTTTGTTCCAAATATTTCTTTTGGACCAATGATAATTAAACAGTTAAGACCTTTAACAAATATGGTTTTTGATGTTCATTTGATGATTGAAGAGCCGGATAGATATGTTCAAAATTTTAAAGATTCTGGAGCTGATATACTAACTGTTCATTATGAGGCTTGTAAGCATCTTCATAGAACTATATCATATATAAAATCATTGGGAATGAAGGCAGGAGTTTCATTGAATCCTGCAACAAATATTGATGTTTTGGATTATGTTTTGGAAGATTTGGATTTAGTTTTGATTATGAGTGTAAATCCAGGTTTTGGTGGACAAAGTTTTATTCCGTCAGCTATTGATAAGATAAAAAATTTAAGAAAAAAAATAGATGAGAGAAATTTGAATGTAATAATAGAAGTTGACGGTGGAGTTAAAACTACAAATGTTAAAGATGTAATAGATGCAGGAGCAGATTTAATAGTTTCAGGCTCTGATGTTTTTGTTGACAAAGAAAATAGAATTAAGGCTTACAAAGAGATTTTTGAAAATTATAAAAAATAATTTTTTGTGAGTTATCATACAAAAAAGATTGAACTCTCAATCTTTTTTATAGTTGAAAAAAGAAAAAGAGGTAAATATGTTTATAGATATTGCAAAAATAGAATTAAAAGCCGGAAAAGGTGGCGACGGTTGTGTATCTTTCAGAAGAGAAAAATACGAACCGGACGGAGGTCCTTATGGTGGCGACGGTGGTGATGGTGGTAGTGTAATTTTTATATCTGATGAAGGAGTTAGAACTCTTATGGACTTTAGATATAAGAAACATTATTTCGCACAGAATGGAGAAAACGGAAGAACAAAAAGACAATACGGTAAAAAAGGTGAAGACTTAATAGTTAAAGTTCCTGTTGGAACATTGATTAAAGACTTTGAAACTAATAGAGTAATTCACGATTTCAAAGTTAAAGATGATGAATTCATCGTTGCAAAAGGTGGTCGTGGAGGTAAAGGAAATGCAAGATTTGCTACAAGTACAAGACAAGCTCCAAGATTTGCACAGCCTGGTAAAAAAGGTGAAGAGAGAACAATTAAGTTAGAATTAAAATTAATTGCAGATGTCGGTCTTGTTGGACTTCCAAATGTTGGAAAATCTTCTTTGCTTTCTGTATTAAGTGATGCAAAACCAAAGATTGCAAATTATCATTTCACAACTTTAGAGCCAAACTTAGGAGTTTGTAGAGTTGAAGAAAATAAATCATTTGTGATTGCAGATATTCCGGGGCTTATTGAAGGAGCAAGTGACGGAGTGGGACTTGGTTTTGAATTTTTAAAACACGTTGAAAGAACTAGACTTTTGGTTCACGTTTTGGACGTTTCCGGAATTGAAGGAAGAGACCCAATCGAAGACTACAATACAATTTATAAAGAATTAGAGCTTTATAATGAAAATATAAAAAATAAAAAAGAAATAATTGTTGCTAACAAAATGGATCTTTTAACTTCTAATGAAAATTTAGAGAGAGTTAGAGAATATTTTAAAGATAGAACAATATTAGAACTTTCAGCAGTTACACAAATGGGTGTAAAGGAATTAAAATATAAAATATTTGATGAATTATCAAAAATTGAAATAGATTATGAAACTTTTGATGAAGAATATGAATATGTAGAAGATCCTGAAAAAGAGGCGTATGAAATTTATAGTGAAGATGGAACTTTCTACATTGAAGGACCACTTATCGACTATTTAGTTTATATAACAAATTTTGAAGATTATGATTCATTAAAATATTTCCAAAAAGTTTTGGCTGATAAGGGAATAATTGAAGAATTAAAACAAAAAGGTGTAGAAGAAGGACAATCCATTGTGATCGGTGAAATGGAATTTGAATTCTTTGAATAAAGGAGAGTATATGATAAATCCAAAACAAAGAGCATTTTTAAAATCTTTGTCTCACTCTATGGAGCCTGTTATGAATATAGGTAAATATGGAGTTAACGACGAAACTATAAGACAATTAGATTTAGCTTTAGAAAAAAGAGAACTTATAAAAATAAAAATTTTAAATAACAATTTAGATGATAATAAACAACTTGTTGAACTGGTTTTACAAAAAACTAGAGCGGAGTTTGTTCAACATATCGGAAATAAATTTGTTATTTATAGAAGAAAAAGAAAAGATGAGAACAGAATAGAGTTACCATAATGAAAATAGGAATTTTTGGTGGGAGTTTTTCTCCCGTTCATAATGGACATTTGCAAATTGCTGAGGATTGTTTAATTGAAATGGGACTTGATAAAATTATTTTTCTTCCCAATTCTAAACCGCCACATAAAAATGTAGAAAAGTTTTCTTTTGAAAATAGAGTTAAAATGTTAAAACTGGCAATAGAGGATAATGAAAAATTTGAGATTTCTCTTGTTGAAGAAGATTTTTTTAAAACGCATTATTCATATAATACAATGAAAGAAAATTTTTGTAATGATAAAGATAAATTTTATTTTATTATGGGCGATGATGAATTTTTAAATATTAGTTCTTGGTATGAATATGAGAAATTTTTAGAAATAACTTCAGTTATAGTTTTTTTGAGAAAATATAATTTAGATTTTATTTTGGATAAAAATAAAGATTTAATAGAAAAATATGATATTAATATCGTGAAAAATTCTGTAATTTCAATTTCATCAACAGATATTAGAAATAGAATGAATGAAAAAAAATCTATAAAATATTTAATCCCGAAAAAAGTATGTAAATATATTTATGAAGATTTGAATTATTTTGATATTAATAAGATAAAAAAAGATTTAAAAGAAAAACTTTCAAAAAATAGATATGAACATTCGTTAAGAGTTGCAGATTATTGTAAAAGACTTGCTGTAATTTATAAAGTTGATGAGAATAGAGCGTATTTGTCCGGACTTGTTCATGATTGTGCCAAAAATTTAGAAGAATTTTATATGTTGAATAAAAAATTAAATTCTGATATAATATTTGATACTGAAGAAAAAGATAATGAAAATCTTAAACATGCTCCGATAGGTGCAATTGTTTGTAAAGATTTATATGGAATTTTTGATGAAGAAATAATTTCAGCTGTTCGTTATCATACAACAGCAAAAGAAAATATGACTTTGCTTGAAAAGATTTTATTTATATCTGATAAAATTGAGCCTGGTAGGAAGTATGATACAGTTGATGAGCTTAGAAGACTTGCTGATTTTGATATAGATAGAGCTATTGTAAAATTTTTAAATGATAGTTTTGAATATTTAGAAAAAAAATCACAAAAAGTTCATCATCTATCTGTTAAGGCAAGAGATTATTTAATAAATAAGGAGTAGTTTTATGGAAAAACTTGATATTATATTAAAAGCATTAGATGATAAAATTGCAGAGGATGTTGTAACGATAGACTTAAAAGGAAAATCATCTATTGCTGAATATTTTGTTATTGCAACTGGAAGTGTAATTAATCACAATCAAGCTATTTGTGATGAAGTTGAATTCCAATTAAAAAAGAATGATATGGACTGTTTCGGTACAGAAGGATATAAAGACGGAAATTGGATTTTGTTGGACTGTGGAGAAGTTATAGTTCATATTATGACAAAAGATTATAGAAGCTATTACAATCTTGAAAGATTGTGGGCATAGATTTTAGGAGGGAAAGAAATGAGCGTAGAATTTTTAAAAACTGAAAAGGCTCCAGCAGCTATTGGACCTTATTCACAAGCTGGAAAAGTTGGTAATTTAATATTTGTTTCTGGACAATTACCAATCACTAATGGAGAATTACAAACTGAAATAAAAGCAGCTACACTTGCTAGTTTAACAAATGTTTTAGAAATAATTAAAGCAGGTGGTGGATGCTTAGAAAGCATTGCAAAAGTTAATGTATTTGTAAAAGATATGAATGACTTTGAAGCAATCAATGGAGTTTATGCAGAATTCTTTGGTGACCACAAACCAGCTAGAGCTTTAGTTCAAGTTGCAAAATTACCAAAAGATGCTTTAATCGAAATTGAAGCAATAGCAGCTGTTTAAAAAATATTTTTAATACTGATGTGAAAGCATCAGTATTTTTTTATGTAAAATATAAAAATTTTCAAAAAAAGCTTGACAAAATTAAATAAATGATTTATACTATTTGAGTATTAGATTTGCACCTTTAGCTCAGCTGGCAGAGCACCTGACTCTTAATCAGGGTGTCCAGGGTTCGAACCCCTGAAGGTGCACCAAGATTGACAGCTGTTTTATATAGCTGTTTTTTATTGTTGTGAAATAATAAATTTTTATGATATTGACCTGATGTGAAGAATTTTGTGATATAATATTATTATCAAAAGAGACTTTCATTCTTGTTTTTTAGTTAATTTAATTATACAGATTGTATTATATCTTTAATATGATTAATATTATTCTGATAATTTTTTAGTTTTATTTAAAGTTTCTATTGTAAAATTATTTAGGATAATTTTGTGGAGTTTTTAAAAATTTTATTATTTATATAGATTTTTAAAAAATCTATAATTTTTTTGAGTATTGTACAATGTTAATGTCGTAAATTAATATAATAATTTTTAGGAGTGTTTATGAAGAGGTTAAAAGCGTTAAGTGTAGCAATAATTTTATCTTTAGTCATTTCTTCTACATTTTTACATTTTTATACTAAAGAGGAGAAAAAAGAGTTTGATGAATTATCCGTTCATAATAATTCTATAAGATATAATGATTCTCCAAATAAATATAAATCTCATGATGCTATAACGAAAAATATAGGGAAAGGTACTATAATACTTTTAGGTTCTTCTGAACTTATAGTAACAAATGATTGGAAGGAGCATCCAAGACAATTTTTAGATTATTCAGATAAAAATATTATGCAAATTGGAGAGGGATTTTATCAATCTATAATTCAAGCTGTAACTTTGGGCTCGATTGGAGAAAAATCACCGGTAAAAACTGTAAATTTAATTTTATCTATGCAATGGTTTGAAAAAAATGGAATGAGTCCTGAAGCTTTTCAACCTAGATTTTCAATAGATCACTTGTATAATTTATATAAAAACAAAAAAATTTCTAAAGAAACAAAAGATAAAATCTATAATAGAATTTTGGAGCTTTCAAAAGATAATTCTGCTGTAACCGGAATGGTTGAAAGATTAAAAAGAGATAATCCTGTTGATAATACAGTAAACAGTGCTAATGCTGAAAAGTACAAATTGATTGCAAATAGTAAGTTTCTAAAATCATATCATAGGGATGACAGTATAAATGATAAAAAAGCTCCTGAAAGTTTTGACTGGGAAAAGTTTAGAAAAGAAGCTTTTGAAACAGCAAAAGAAGAATCAAATGACAATAGATTTTTTATGTATAATAAATATTTTGACAATAATTTTAAGAAAAATTTTGCAAAATTAAAAAATTCTGCAAAGAATACAAAATATAGAAGTGAAGAAGAATATGGAGATCTACAATTGTTTTTAGACGTTGCAAGAGATTTGAGCTTTAAAGTTAATCTTATTTTAGTTCCTCTTCAGGGATATTGGGCTGATTATACCGGAGTTCCAAAGGATGAAAGAGAATACTTTTATAAAAGAATTAGAGATATTTCAGCAAAAAATAATGTAAATTTAATTGATTATAGTAAATATTCTTATACAAAATATTTTTTCAAAGATGCTACACATTTAGGAAGGATTGGACTTTTACAATTACAGGAAGATTTATTAAAGTATAATAATGATTAAAATAAAATATATTTTAAATTCAACAAATTCTCCTAAATGATTGCAAAAAAATTTTAAATGGTATATAATAAGTAGCCGATAAAATTTTAGGAGGACGTTATGGATTTAAAATCAAAGATTAGAGTTATTGAAGGATTTCCGAAGGAAGGAATCAGTTTTAAAGATATAACTACATTAATTAGTGATGGAGATGCTTTTAAAGAAGCTGTAGATATTATAAAGAAAAATTTAGAAAATAGAAACATAGATTACATAGTTGGACCTGAGGCAAGAGGTTTTCTATTTGGTTCAGCAGTTGCTTATGCTTTAAACATTGGATTTATTCCTGTTAGAAAGCCCGGAAAATTACCGGGAGAAACTGTTTCTTTTGAATATTCACTTGAATATGGAACAGATGTTTTAGAAATTTGCAAAGGAGCATTAAAAAGTGGAGATAGAGTTGCAATAGTTGATGATTTACTTGCTACTGGTGGAACGATTAATGCTTGTGCTAAATTGATTGAATCACAAGGTGCAAAAGTTGTTTCAATGCAATTTTTAATGGAATTAACTGAGCTTAAAGGTAGAGAAAAGAATAAAGACTACCAAATAGATTCTGTTTTGGAGTATGATATTTAATGAGAATTGATAAATTTTTAAAAAATTCACGTCTTATAAAGAGAAGAACTGTTGCAAAAGAGGCTTGTGAGAAGGAAAGAATTTTTAGAAATGGTAAGGCGATGAAACCTTCTGACGAAGTTAAGGTTGGAGATATTATTGAATTAAAATTTGGAAATTCTGAAGTAAAAATTAGAGTTTTGGATATAACAGACAGTCAAAAGAAGGAAGATGCTCAAAAAATGTACGAAAATCTTTAAAAATCTTTAAAAATCTGTAAAAACTGTTGAAAAATTATATTTTTTAGTATATAATCATATTAGATAGGGGTGATAGCTTGATGAATAAGAAACATAGAGGTCGAGTTAGACTTTACTCTTTAATATTTTTAGTTTTTTGTATCGTTTTTGGAAAAACTTTTATTTATCAAGTTCGTGAAAAAAATAGATTAAATGCTAAAATTAATTCTTTGGAAGAAAGAAAAGATAAGTTGAATAGTGAAATTATTGAGGCTAAGGATAATCTTCAAAAGGTTGATAGTGAGGAATTTGTTAAAAAAGTAGCTAGAGAAAAACTTAAAATGATAGAAAAAGATGAGATAGTAGTAAAGTATAAGGATTAAGACTAATAAATTAATATGGAAGGGAGCCGAGTATTTTTGCTCGGTTTTTTTGATTTTATGAAGAATAGATTTTTAAAAATTTTAAAAAATTATAATTTTAATAATGTGGGAATTTTACTTGCTGTTTCAGGTGGTAAAGATTCTATGACGATGTTAGATTTGTTTAATTCTTTTAAAGATGAATTTAAACTTAATTTAATTGTTTGCCATTTCAATCATTCTTTGAGGGATAATGCCGATAGAGATGAGAACTTTGTTAGAGAACAATGTGAAAAGTATGGTTTGAAATTTTATTCTAAAAAGGAAGATGTAAATAAATTTTCAGTTGAGAATAGACTTTCTACTGAAGAGGGGGCAAGAATTTTAAGATATAAATTTTTTGATGAAATTAAGAAAAATGAAAATTTAGATTATATTGCAACTGCTCATAATAAAAATGATTTGGCAGAAACTGTTATTATGAGAATTTTAAGGGGAACCGGTATTAACGGTTTGGTTGGAATACAATCTGAAAGAGGAGATTTGATTAGACCCGTTTTGGATTTTTCAAGAGTAGAAATAGAAAATTATATCAAAGAAAATGATATTCCTTTTGTTGAAGATGAAACTAATTTTGAAGATATTTATAATAGAAATAAAATTAGGTTAAATCTTTTGCCTATGTTGGAAAGGGAATATAATTCTAAGATTTGTGATGCACTTTGTAGATTGTCAAACATTGCCTCAGATTATAGTTATATCTCAAGAGAATATATTTTTTCTAAAAAAGGAAATTTATGGGATTTTGATGGAGATAAAATTGTTGTTGATATTTCTAAATTACGTTTAGAATCTGTTTCGTTTAGAAATATTTTATATAGAGAATTTTTTGAGTTTATAAGTAAAAATCCAAATGGAATAAGTTATAAAATAATTGAAGAAATAGATAATTTGATTTTTGCAAAAACGGGTAAATATATAGAGATAAAAAATGTTGTTTTTAAAATTGAATATGATAAATTACTCGTTTACAGTAAAAATATTTTGAAAAATTCAGAAAATGATTTTTATTTTGAAAATTTAGATTTTTCTTTGTATTCTACAAAATTTTTTGATATAATTATAGAGTATTCAAATTTTGAAGAATTTAAAAACTTAAAACAAAATAAAGATATGTTTTTTATAAATAAAAAATATCTTAGTTTGTTAAAAATTAGAAATAGAAAAAATGGAGATTTTTTAGAGTTTGAATTTGGCAAAAAGAAACTTAAAGATATATTTATTGACGAAAAAATAAGTAAAGATATTAGAGATGATATACCTATTTTTGAAATCGAAAATAATATTGTTTGGGTTTCTAATATTAGAAGGTCTAATAAATATTTGGTTGATAGATTAGATGATATTGTAAAAATTAGAGTTTTATCAAAGGAGAGATTATGAAAAGATTAGATTGTATCGTTAAGTCAGATATGAAAGAAGTGCTATTCGATGAAAAAACTATTAAAAATAGAGTTGAAGAGCTTGGTAAAAGTATAACTGAATATTATGAAAATGAAGATGCTGAGCTTGTTGTCGTTGGTATTTTAAGAGGGTCAAGTTTGTTTTTTGCAGATTTGATTAGAAATATAAATTTACCAATTTTAATAGATTTTATGGCTATTTCATCTTATGGAAGTTCATCAGAAAGTGGAGTTGTAAAAATTGTAAAGGATTTAGAGGCTGATGTTACAGGAAAAAATATTTTAATAGTTGAGGATATTATAGATACAGGTAAAACTTTAAAATATCTTTTTAATTACTTTAAAGAAAGAGGAGCCAAAACAGTTAAGGTTTCCAGTATGTTAGATAAGCCTGAAAGAAGACTTGTTGATATTTCCGGAGATTTTGTCGGTTTTGAAGTTCCAAATGACTTTATAGTTGGTTATGGTTTAGATTATAATCAATCATATAGAAATTTACCATATATAATTTCGTTAAAAGAAGAAGTTTATAAATAAATTAATTAGGAGGTAGAGCGTGAATAAGAAAACTAAAGCGTATCTTATATATTTGATACCGGTTTTATTTTTAGCTGTATATTTCTTTGCTATAAAGACTTCAGCTACTGTCGTTAAGGAATATACTGTTACAGAAATCGTATCAAAGATAAAAAATGATGAAGTTGCTGAGGTAACTACTCAAGGAGCTTATATAACAGGGAAATTAAATGATAAAGATAAAACAGAATTTAAAACTTATTTGCCACAAGAATTTAGATTAAAATTTTATGATAACTATCTAAAGGCTAAGGTTGACAATAATACTTTAAAATATAATGGTAAAGCTGAACCTACAAAACCATTTTATCTTGAAATTTTACCAACTCTTATAATTTTAATAGGACTTGGTGTACTTTGGTTTATGTTTATGAGACAAGCCCAAGGTGGTGGAAAGGTAATGAATTTTGGAAAGAGTAAAGCCAGACTTCATAAGGATAAGAAAAATGAGGTTACCTTTGGAGATGTTGCAGGACTTGAAGAAGAAAAAGAAGAATTACAAGAAATTGTAGATTTCTTAAAATCTCCTAAAAAGTACAGCGACATTGGTGCCAGAATTCCAAAAGGTGTATTAATGGTTGGACCTCCGGGAACAGGAAAAACTTATCTTTCAAGAGCTGTTGCGGGAGAGGCAAAAGTTCCTTTCTTTAGCATAAGTGGTTCAGATTTTGTTGAAATGTTCGTTGGGGTTGGTGCCTCAAGAGTTAGAGATTTATTTGAAGAAGCAAAGAAAAATGCTCCTTGTATAATTTTTATAGACGAAATTGATGCTGTTGGTAGAAGAAGAGGTGCCGGACTTGGTGGTGGACATGATGAAAGAGAACAAACATTAAACCAATTACTTGTTGAAATGGACGGTTTTGGTGTTAATGAAGGAATTATCGTTATGGCTGCAACAAACAGACCTGACATACTTGACCCGGCTATCTTAAGACCTGGTAGATTTGACAGACAAATTTATGTTGGTATTCCAAATGTGAGAGAAAGAGAAGCAATACTTATGGTTCATACTAGAAACAAGAGATTGGCTCCAGATGTTGACCTTAAGGTTATTGCTAAACATACAACAGGATTTACTCCGGCAGACCTTGAAAACTTGTGTAATGAGGCTGCACTTTTATCAGCAAGATATGGTCAAAAAACTATCACTATGAAAGTTTTTGAAGAGGCCTCAATAAAAGTTGTTGCAGGTCCTGAAAAGAAATCAGCAGTTGTTACAGATAGAGATAGAAAGATTACTGCATATCACGAGGCAGGTCATGCTATTGTTTCAAGATTTGTACCATTATCAGATCCTGTTCAAATGATTACTATTGTTCCTAGAGTAAGAGCAGGTGGATTTACTGCTTATACTCATGATGAAGATAGTCAATATATGACTGTAAACGGAATGAAATCAAGACTTGCAATGATGCTTGGTGGACGTTCAGCTGAACTTATAATCTTTGAAGATTTTACAACAGGTGCATCAAATGATATTGAAAGAGCAACAAAACTTGCAAGAAATATGGTTACAACTTATGGAATGAGTAGTAAAATTGGCCCTATAAATTATGATATGGGCGAAGAAGAAACTTTCTTAGGCAGAGATTTTGGCAAGGGAAGAAATTACTCAGAAGATATTGCAAAACTTATTGACGGAGAAGTTAAGGATTTACTTGATGAGGCTTATGCTACTGCTCAAAGAGTTTTAAATGAAAATATTGAATTTTTACATGCTGTTGCTAAAAAATTACTTGAAGAAGAAACTGTAAGCGGAAAAGATTTTGAAGATATGTATAAAAAACATATGGGTATCGAAGAAAAAGTCGAAGTTACAGAAGAAGTTAAAACAGAAGAAGTTAAACCAGAAGAAGTAACTAGCGAAGTAGTCGAAGAAACTGTTGAAAAAGTAGAAATAGAAGAAAATAAGGAAAATTAGAATTAAGTAGAAGTTCGCTTCTACTTAATTTGTATGGAGGATTTTATGAATAGTGGAGATTTGTTATTAATAGTATTTGGAGTAGTTTTAATATTTGTAATAAAGAAAATAGTTGCTATGTTCCAAACAAGAAAAAAATTAGAAGGAGAAATATCAACGATTAAACTTAGAGGAAGAACTGTTTTACTTGCTTTGTCCATCTCTTTAGTCGGATTTGGAGTTGTTTATACAATAAAAATTAGAGATATTTACAGTATAGTATATATTTTAATCGGACTATGTTATTGTATCGTTTCTCTTGATAAATTATACATTGCAGAAAATGGATTTTGTTTTGACGGAAAATTTGCTGAATTTAAAAAAATAAAAAAATGGACTCCTATTAGCAATAAATTTTATGAAGTTGTTGTTGCAGGAGATATGAAAGATGAAACTTTAACTATTCCACTAGATAAGGAAAATTCTGAAAAACTTTCTATTATAATAAAACAAAATAAGGCAAGACCAAAGGCTAAAAAGTAATGAAGTTATACGAAGAAAATAATTTAGTAATTTTAGAAGATGTCGAAAATTTTGATGCCAGAGCAATATTTACTTGTGGTCAGGCTTTTAGATGGTATGAGGAAAAAGACGGAAGTTTTACAACTGTCCATTTAGGTAGAGTTTTAAATGTTTTAAATGAAAAGGATAGAGTTGTTTTCAAAGGGACTAATTTAGAAGAATTTAAGAAAATTTGGTTAGATTATTTCGATTTGAATACAAACTACAAAGAAATAAGAAAAACATTATCTGGTAATGAAATTTTAGTAAATGCAATGGAATATGGTAAGGGAATTAGAATACTGAATCAAAATCATTTTGAAATGCTTATCAGTTTTATAATTTCTGCAAATAATATGATTCCAAGAATAAAAAAATCCATTGAAGTAATTTCTATGAGATATGGAAAATTTATCTGTGAAGATGAAAATAGAAAATATTACTCATTTCCAACGGTTGAAGAGCTTAGTAATGCAACAGTTGAAGATTTAAGAGAATTTGCAAAAGTCGGCTTTAGAGATAAAAGAATTTTTGATACGGTTAATATGATTTTAAACGATAAAATTGATTTAAATAGTTTTGAAAGTTTAGAAACGGATATTTTAAGAGAAGAACTTTTAAAATTCTCCGGTGTTGGAAATAAAGTTGCCGATTGCATTATGCTATTTTCATACAAAAGAGGAGAGGTTTTTCCCGTTGACGTTTGGATAAAAAGAGTTATGGAAAAACTTTTCATAAAACAAGAAACACCTGTAAAAAAAATAGCTAAAGAGGCGAACAGAATATTTGGAAAATATGCAGGATATGCACAACAATATCTTTTCTACTATGGAAGAGAAGAAAAAATAGGTAAATAGAAAATTGTAAATGAAGGGGAAACCCTTCATTTTGTATTTAATTCTAAAAAATACTTGACAATATATATAATAGTATGTGTAAAATATTATTTACAAAAAGAAAATGGAAAAGAAGTTGAAAAAGTATATTATGTAGATGATAATGGAAATATTGAAGGAAGAGAATTTACTCAAACACAAAAAGAAGTAACATTCAAAACAAATCATTTTTCTAAATATGCAATTTTATATAAAACAACAGTAAAAAAACCAATTATAGAAAAAGCTAAAACTAGAAATTCATTAGCAAAAACATAAATATCAAGTTATTCATTAGTTTTAACGGGACTAGCTTTAGCTGGAACTACTTTTACATTAAAAAAAAGAAATAAATAATGAAAAAGACAGAAATTTTTAAAATTTCTGTCTTTTTTTTAAGTGCAGACAAAACTAATGCTTTGTCTGCACTCTGAGACTGAGTTTATTATAAACTTAGTCTTTTTAATTAAATTGTTTTTAGAATTTTTTGTAAACTTTTGTAAATCATTGGTACTAATATTGAACAAACAATTATTTCAGGAATACCATTAGATATTGCGATTGTGAATAAAAATTTTGCCGGATTAATTTTTAGAACTTCATAAAGTTGACTTGAGCAGAATATGTATGCCATTGATAACACACCGAATGTATTTATCATTGTTCCTATTATACTTGCGATTATCACATTAAATACATTTTTTATATATTTTTTTACAAAGTTAAATGTGTAATATGTTCCAAGTCCTATTAATGCTCTTGGTAATACTGAAACAAATGGATTTATAAACATGAAGGACAATGGGCTTATGCCTGATAAATGTTGAAAAAATGAAAATAATCCAAAAATTAATCCTACAAAGAAAGATACGGTTGGTTTTTCGATTAATGCGATTAAGACTATTGGAATGTGTACGGTTGTTATTCTAACAGGTCCTAATGGTATGAATCCGATAGGTGAAAGTGATAAAATAATTACAAGTGCACTTAATATTCCAATTTTTGTTATAGTTTTTGTTGAAATGTTTTTCATAAATCCTCCTTTATTTTTATGTAAAATTTAGTATACTTAGATTAACAATTATATATCTGACGA
>ERZ1673752.1936-NODE-1936-length-25840-cov-9.558697_pt1 | contig 25840 bp, 30 predicted proteins | sample MGYA00580195_ERZ1673752 | MGnify/ENA primary metagenome ERZ1673752 (study PRJEB41218, sample SAMN15661744) | gut metagenome | host: Homo sapiens | place: Canada: London | collected 2015-08-20/2019-03-30 | study: EMG produced TPA metagenomics assembly of...
CGACCCACAAGGGGTCGAATGATATATATATTGTATCGTTTCCCCCTAGTCGTTCGGGGCTATCACCCCTCCGACTGAGGGGCTATGACAAATCGGACCTCCGTGCGGAGGTCCTTGGGTGTGGGTGTCTTATCGAGGGGGTACCTAATCGGACAAATACCCCGGAGGGGTTTCATGGTGTAATAACCCAGGCTTCCCCCTGAAGGCGAGCGATAGCGAGCCTGAAGGAGAAGCTTGGGTAGAGAAGGTACGATAATTAAGCTACCCCGAAGGGGTTGCATATACACCGTGACGAATGAATATCTTTCGTTAGCTTTGTGGAGATAATTCAAAATAGATTTCTTCATAAAGCCTTATGAGTCATATCAGCCATGTTTATCATATCGTTTTCAGAACCAAGTATAGTGAAAACGTCATCCCTTTTGAACACGAACAAAAGCTGTAGGCCTATCTGTATGGTATCATCAAAGAGCAAGGGGGGTACACTTATAGAATAGGCGGTATGCCTAACCATATCCACATACTCTGTAGTATACCTTCAACGATTCAAGTCTCTAAGTTTATAATGAATCTAAAGAGATCCTCTAGCATATACCTAAGTTCTAGTGAGGTCTCTCCTTTCTTCCCAAATTTCAAAGGGTGGGCAGCTAAGTTTGGTTCTTTTACAAGGTGTGCTTCTAGCATTGAACAACAAATCCAATACATTAAGAATCAGAAGGAGCATCACAAACATAATTCATTTGAAGAAGAATATATAGCATTGCTAAGAGAAGCTCGTGTGGAGTTTGATGAGAGATATCTTTTTGTGGACTGAAGTGCAACCCCTTCGGGGTAGCAGATGACACGCGCTACCACTGCCCAACCTTCTCCTCGCAGGCAGGCTTCGCCTACCCGCGAGGGGGAAGGCTGGGTTATTAGGCCATGGAAGCCCTCCGGGCTTCTGCCTGATGCGTCTTGTGGTCGCACAAGCCGATACGAGTGCGACCGCAAGGGTCGTATGGTGTGGGGCGCCAAAGACCCGCCAGTCTTCGGCTCTGCGAGCCTCGACTGGGGGCTAGCTGAGTGGCACCCTGTCGGGTGCTGTGGGGAGGGTTACTGGAGGGTGGAGGCGAGGAGCTTGATGTGGCGGACCATGCTGAGGAGACCATTGGAGCGTGTGGGGGAGAGGTGCTCTTTGAGGCCTATCTTGTCGATGAAGTAGAGGTCGGCATGGAGAATGTCGGCCGGGGTTTGTCCGCTAAGTACTTTTAGGAGCATGGCGATGATGCCTTTGACGATGACGGCATCGCTATCGGCCTGTAGCTGCAGGCGGTTATCGGCATCTAGCTCTCCTGAGATCCATACTCTGCTTTGGCACCCTTCGATAAGGTGCTGTGGTGTTTTCTCACTTTCGGGCATAGGGTCTAGTTCATTACCCATCTCTATAATCATCTCGTAGCGATCCATCCAATCGTCGAGGAGTGAAAAGTCGGCAATGATTTCGTCTTGAATTTGATTGATAGTCATATTATATATAATGTGTATTTAATGTCCGTTGTCGGTTATAAGTGGGGTAGAAGTCCTTGTTTTGGCTCCTCAGGGGTAGGCTCATCGTGGTGGTTGAGTTTGCGAAGCCGTTGCTTAATCCGCTGTAGCACACGCCCAGAGAGGGTGCGAGGGGCATCACGGAGAAAGCTATTGATGTGTCGCTTCTTCTTCTCGGGTGTGATCTCCTCCATCGGTATCATGATAGCGGTCTCAAGGACGTCACCGAAGAAGGGGTTGTAGCTGGAGCCAAATACCATCAGTGCCTCGGAGAGGCCTATATAAGTATTGACGAGAGGGGGGATCGTGGTGCCCATCTCTCGGATCGCTTGGCTCATGTTCTTGTAGTCCTTCTTGTGGTCTTGACCCGTGATGATCTGCTGTAGTTGGTCGATGGGTGTCTCGTACTGGATGGGGTATTTGCTGGTGACGAGTGGAACCTTTGGGGTAAAGTAGGTATCGAGATAGTAGTAGATGAGGTCGCGAGCCTTGGTATTGTAGCTCTGATACATGGTGACTTTGCCAAAAAAGTATTGGCAATCGTCGTGGATCAGCATAAGGGCTCCGAGGCCGTCCCAAAGGTTGTCGAGGGTAAAGATGGAGCGAGGAAGTCGACTCTTTTTATTGCCATCCAGGGAGGTGTTTTGGTTCTCCACCGTGACGAAGCTACGCCCTAGCTCTATGGTCTTGGGGAGATACTCCTTAATAAATAGAGGGTCGAATTGGAAGATCTCTCCACTCGATAGATGTGTCTCGTAGGTGCCATCGGGCTGCTTCTCTATGGCGTTTTTGCAGAGAATGTATCGGTACCCGCCGAGGATCTTTTGTGCCTCGGGGTCCCAGACAACGAGCTGCTGGTAGCCATCAGGTCGGAGGTCCAGCTCATCGATATCGGCTGCTTTGCCAGTGCCACCTCCGCCTGCCCTAAAGGCCTCTTCTCTCAGTCGGCCTATCTCGAGCATGGTATTGGGGGCTTCGTTGGCGTGGAAAGTATAGAGTTCGTTTTTAGCTCTATTTGTTTTGCGTAGCATCAGCTGCTCGTGTAGCTCGCTACGAATGATTCGAGGGTCTATTGGTGATATGATTTTAGCCTGTCCCATGCGGATGTCTATGTGTTATTCGGTGTATTTTTGTGGAAAGTTGTAGAGGCTGTCTCTTAGCTGTTGGGCAAATTCTGTTGCCTCTTTGGGTGAGGGTAGTTCTTGGTAGGGGATAGGGTCGCCTACGTAGATGCGGAAGTGCTTCCCCTTGGCTCGGATCAATTCACTGGGAAGTAGAATCAGTTCGGCATTGAACTTCCAACCACTCTTGGCTCTTCGCTTCGCCCATTTGTAGAAGCGTGGGCTATTTTCGCCCTCAAAGTAGAGGGGTACGACCTGTCGCTGGTGCTGTGCTGCCATGCGAACGAAACTGGGGAGCCACTCGGTATCGTGTACCTTGCCTTCGCTATTCATACGGCTACAGAGACCAGCGGGAAAGGTGAGTATCTGTTGGTCGCTCTCAAGGGCTTCATTGATCAGTTTGATCGATTGGCGTGCCTGCTGACCATATTTATTAATGGGGAGGAAGGTGTCTCGGAATTGGTAGACGTACATGAGGACGTCGTTGACCATAATCTTGAGTTGCCCACCATAGTGCCCACCGAGTAGGGCGGCGTAGATAATCCCGTCGGCACCTCCAAGGGGGTGATTGCTAACGAAGAGGGTGCGCTCCTCGGGCTTAGGAAGTCGCTCCGCACCGATGATGTCGCAGGTGATGCCAAGGTAGTCCATAATCTTGTACCCCATTGAGACGCCCCCCACCTCGTGCTGTAGCTCCATCATCTGATTGAGCTCCTCCTCGTGGATCAATCGCTGTAGCCAGCGGTAGAGAAACCCTGGGAGATAGCCTTTGTATTTGCTCTGTATCGCCTTCTTGATATCTATCTTCTTTTCGCTCATAGCATTATTTCATTAAAGGGTGAGGGGGTGGTGGGTGAAGAAGGTGCGGGTGGTGGTGAGGTCCTTCTGGAGTTGGGCCTGTAACTCCTGGAGGGAGGCAAACTTTTGGTCGGCTCGGATGAAGGCTCTGAAGGCGACTTCGATTTCATTGTCGTAAAGGTCGCCTTGGAAGTCGAGGAGGTAGGCCTCTATCCTATTAAGCGGGATGCCTTCGGGGGTGATGGTGGGGGTGGAGCCGTAGTACGACATGGCGGGGTAGATGCGATCTCCGTGCCGCACCTCGGAGATGTAGACACCCTCCTCTGGAAGGGTGAGGGAGGGGTCGTAGGGGATCAGGTTGGCGGTGGGGAATCCTATGGTACGGCCTATCTGCCGGCCTGCTTTTACCCTGCCGGTGATGCTGAAAGGGCGTCCGAGGAGTGCCTCGGCGGTGGAGAGGTCGTTGTGGGCAATCGCTTCTCTGATGCGAGAGGAGCTGACCACGGCATCGCCCATCTGAAAGGGGGTGACGCGCTCTATCTGTAGCCCTAGCTGGCTAAGCCTTTCATCGAATTGGGGAGTGGTGAGGTCGGGTGTCTCCTTTCGGCCGAAGCGATTGTCGTAGCCGAGCTTCATGCCGATCACTCCTCGCTCTATGAGGGGTTGGGCGAACTGTGTGGCGGAGAGGGCTGCCAGCTCTTTGGTGAAAGGGAGGATCAGTAGATGGTCCACCCCTAGCTGGGCAATCAATCGCTCCTTCTGATCCATTGAGCAGAGGGTGTGTGGGCGAGGTAGGTCGGGCCTAAGGAGAGCTAGTGGGTGCTTATCCATCGTGACCACTAGGCTCTCTGCGGAGAGACGGTGTGCCATCTCCTGAGTGGCTTTGATGAGGTGCTGATGCCCTTTGTGTAGCCCATCGAATAGTCCTATGGTGGCAACAATGGGCTTCCCCGATGCCTTCATCTCCTCTATATGGTGGTATATATTCATCGTCTTATCCACTGCTCTGGATTGAGTTTGGTTCGTTCTTTCCACACTTGGAAGTGCAGTTTGGTAGCACCGCCTAGCTCAGGGTCGGAGTAGATCTTGCCGATCTCCTGCCCCGTCTTGACCTTGGATCCCTTAGAGACATAGACCTCAGTGAGGTTACTGTAGACGGTGAGGTAATTACCGTGACGCACGATCACGTTGGTATTGAAGCCCTCTACCACAAAGATAGAGGTCACCTCGCCATCAAAGACCGCTCTTGCCTTGGCACCAGGGGCTCCTTGGATGTCGATGCCATTATTATCGATCTGCACATGCTTCAATCGGGCATACTGCTGTACACCATAGTGACCTACGATGCGCCCGCCACCAGTGATAGGCATTGGGAGACGACCACGATTGTCTTCAAACTTCGCAGAGAGCTTCGTCTCCGCCTCCGTCATAGCGTATCCCCCTTTGGTCTTAGCACGCCTTTGCGTTGTGGTGGTCGACTTACCTTTTTGCTTTGCTGCTTCAGCTTTTCGCCTTGCCTCCTCCGCCTCTCGTATCTCCTTAGCGATCTGTGCTTCGATTTGCCTATTGAGGGCTTGGGCCTGTCGGCGTTGCTTGGCTAGCTCTTGCCGTAGCTTCTTCTCCTCGCCTTTGAGAGCTTTCACCTTGGTTTGCACCTTTTGCTTATCTTGCTCCAGCTTGCGTTGCTCCTCTTCTCGACTTTGTAGGAGGAGTGCCTTCTGCTGTCGGCTCTGCTCTAGCTCTGCTCTCTGAGCGTCGATCTCTTGTCGTAGCTCCTTGAGCTTCTCCCCCTCTTTCCTCTGCCAGGTGGCATACTCTCGCAGATACATCGCCCTCCGCATTCCTTGTGCAAAGTCTTTGGCGGAGAGGATAAATAGGAGCTGGTCCTTCACGTTGCTACCTCGCTGGAGTGCTCGGAGCGACTTCACGTAGGCTTCTTGACGCTTATCGAACTGCGACTGTAGGCGGTTGAGCTCCTGCTCTAATGTAAAGAGTTGCTGGTCGGTCTCCTGTACCTCTGCCTCAAGAGTGGTGATCAGCTCTTGGCGGTCCTTGATCTGCCCATCAAGGAGAGCGAGCTGCTGTAACTGCTCCTTGGCAGAGGAGGCGGTTTGCTGTAGTGCTTTATCCACACGTGCTATCTCAGCCTGTATCTGCTTGCGTCGGGCCTCTAGCTTTTGTACCTCCTTGGACTTTTGCTGCGCAGTGGCGTAGCCTGGGAGCAGCCCTACTAGGAGTAAAGCTACCATACAGCGAAACAATAGTTGGCCAGCTCTATTCAAACTCATCATAGTGATTGGATGATCTTATAAATATCCTGTAGGGAGATCCTCTGATACTGAGCGGGTGGAGTGGTCTCCCATGTGCGTGCCTTGCCCTCCTCCATATCTTGTAGGTCGAAACGTATGAGCCCATACCGCTCTGGACCTCCTCTAAACTCTAACTGAATAAGGGTGGGAAGTGGCCGCATCTCTCCTCCCATACGGAGGTGGGTAAAGCGGTCGTAGGTGGCTTGTAGCTCCCCTTCCCCTGGCACGGTTATGGTGGCTGAGGAGAGGTTGAGTGCGGTGTCAAAGAGTAGTTTGATCTGATTGCCACCAGGGCGAAGCTGGCTAGAGAAGAGGTAACCCTCCTCGGTTTGTTTCATCTCCATCCGGCGGAGTGCGGTAGCGCCGATCTCCACGAAGTTGAAAGGCTTATTCTCAATCATTGCCTGTAAAATCATGGGGTCGATGCCTGGGATCGGCAGATAGCTAGAGAGTTTTCGATGGGCTTCCTCCTGAAGGAGGTAGTACTTATTGAGGCGGTCGAGTGCCAGTACGGTATCGTCGGCAACGGTCAATCTCCCTGCCTCCATAAAACCTATCGGGCGGATGGATAGCTCGAAGCCTTTGCCTGGAGCTTGGTACCACCGTATGCCGATGCCGTTCAGCTGGATCTGTTTCTCGGGAAGATCAATATTCAGCGAAACCCTACCACGGGCGGCAACGGAGGGGTACTCTTGCTTTTGGCTATAGAGCTCTATAAACTGCGACTTAGTAAGGTGGGGGTAATGGCCTGCTATCTGCTGAATCGCCTTGCGAGAAGTACCACAACTGGAGAGGAGTAGTAGGAGCGACCAGCAGAGGAGTAGGGTGGTGGTGGAGAGATGGTTATTCCTTTGTTTCATCTTTCTCTATGCTCTTTTGGTCCCGTTCGTGGACGATGTTTTCAATTCTCTTTTCGATTGTTGGTACGTCGCCTCCCGCTTCGAGTGCCTTGCGGAGTGCCTGTAGAGCCTCTTCGTACTCCCCTAGCGCGAATAGGATGTCGGAGTAGTGCTCGTAGTAGAGAGGGTCGGGCTCTTCTTCCTTGCTGATGGCACGCTCCATATATATCTTGGCAAGTGGATAGGCCTTTTTCAGATAGAGGATCCAGGCGTAGGTGTCGAGGAAAGAACCGTTTTCACTATCATACTGCACTGCTTTTCGTGCCATTTCCTCAGCCCTATTGAGGTCCTCGGGAGTGCCGTGCTTAGTCATCCCGTAGGCGTAGTTATTGTATGCGGTTGGGATGCCTGCTGCCACAGCTTTCTCATAGAATTGGGTGGCTGTTGTCCAATCATCATCTTGTATCAAATCTGCCTTTATGAGCGCTATCTGTCCATACATTGGGTCGCCCTCCTCAACCACCTCAATAGCGTGGTCTACTCTTTTATTAAAGGTGATGCTATCCTCTTTATTCAGCGCCACCAGTGCCGAGTATAGGTTGAGCAATCCATCGTGGGGAATGGACTTTAGTCCTTGAGTAGTGACTTGGTCGAGTTGCTCCACATCCTCTGCATTGGCATACTTCTCCACAAAGTAGTAGTAGGGCGAAGGTAGCTCGGTGCCCTTTTGCACCAGCTGTGAGAATATCTGCTCTGCTTGGAGCGTATCAGAGAGGAGTAGGTGGTCGTTGGCAGCAGCGAGGGAGAAGCGATCCTCTTCACTGTAGATCTGCTGTAGCTCTAGCTCGGTCTCGATGAGTGTGGGGAGAAGCTTTGTGAGGTCGTTGCTATTGCTACGTGCCGTATTGAGGAGCGATTGAACCCTAATTGGGTCGCTGCCCTCTAGCTGAGCCACTCGTAAGATCTCCGCCTTCACCGCTTCATTATTGCCTTTCATGGCATTGAATGAGGTGGTGATGTTGGAGAGGGCTTCGTTCTCAGGGTCTAGCTTTTGTGCCTTTTGAAGTTGCTCGATGATCTTATCGTCTTCTCCCCGCTTCTCATAGATCGTGACTAGGAGGAGCGTGGTCATAGGCTCATTGGGCTTTTCCTCTAAGCGCTTTAGTAGTATTTGCTCCGCCTCTTCAAGCCGTCCAAGGGCTATTAGTAGCCTGCTTTCGTTGATAATAGATACGATATCCTGTTCGGCTCCGTCACCACCTCTGATGACGCTGAGGGCTTTCTCTAGCTGGTTGGAGTTGGCATAGGTATTGGCGAGTTGGAGGCGGACCTCTCGGTCATTGGGTCGTAGCTCAAGTAGCTTTTTCGAGACCCTTTCGGTGCACTCCCAATCCCCAAACTTCTCTGAGAAATCTAGGAGCTTCCTGCCCGTCTGGTAGTCAAAGCCAGAGTATTGGTAGCTCTTCTCTAGCAGATCTAGCCCTCGCTCGTCATTGGCGTGCTGCAATAAAAGCTCTGCCAACCCATCTAGTATTTCGGGCTGGGTGCTATCAACTTGATACGCCATCCAAAGGTGATTGAATAGTGGGGAGGGTTGAAGGTCTGGCCCATTCACCTGTAGAGCACGATCAAATAATCGATTGGCGACACTCGTTTTCCTCGATGGCATATCCTGTGCCGCTAGTGGCCAATTGGCAACGAGCAGTAGTAGGAAAAGGAGCCCCCGTATAGTCTTTATATTCATGCTTTAATAGTCTCTGCAATGTCTGTAAATTATCCCCTTGGATAATATACAAGTGTAAATATACCAATTTTCGGGTATTTGTAAGGGAATCGCGTGGATTTTAGCAGGGGTGACGCATTAGAAGCGACTGTTGTACGAATGATCATATTCAAGCTGTTGAGGATAATAGCGTAAGGACCTCGGCAGAGGTCCTTACTTATAGACACCCTGTTAAAAAGTATACGGTAAGAACTTTCTAATGCGTAACCCCTGTGTTTTTGGAGCACGACGGATCTGGAGATTAGATGAGGTAAAAATAATTAAGCCCTAGAAACCTAGGGCTTAATGTAAAAACAAGAGAGGTCACCTACAGTATGACTTTTATAGCGTGACTTTAGATAACGTGTCACCAATGCTTCTGATACCGTTGATAATCTTGGCTTGTGTCTCTTTTCGGGGCGATTTTATTCCGTTTTTATAAGCCGATAGTTGACGTTGATTGATCCCACTCGCATCTGCCAATGCCTTGAGTGTTATTGGTACTTGCTGTAAAAGAGCCGAGGTGTCTAATGTGTATGTAGTCGTGTAATTTCCTTGTAGTTCTTTTGGAACTTCTGCGTTGTCTTCAATACACTCCTCTTTGTATTCTTCTAGAAAGTTTTGAAATGCCTCTTTAGCTTCTGCGATGGTACGTCCCATGGTTGAAATACCTATCTCTGAGTCTGTATAGACAAAGTATTTTCCTTCGGACCAGGTGATAGTAGCTTGTACTGTATTCATAACATTCCACTTCGTATAAAGAGAGGTGGGTGGCAGTGGTACGGTCTACCACCCATTAATTACTCTCGCTTAATCCTCTTTAACACGCTTTTTACTAATCCCTCTCCTAGGTCTTTCGATCCATGGTTCGGAATTATCTCAGGTCGTGCCCCTTGTTTTGAGTATACAAAGTGACTTCCTTTAGTGCGCTTGAGAGTGTACCCTGCTTTGAGTAATTCCTTTTCTAACTCTTTAAAAGTCATACTAAGGCCTCTCTTGTTACGGTCGATATTAACCGTATGGCAAAGGTAGTAATAATACCACCAACAAACAAGCTTTGGTGGCGTTTTGTTCGCATTAAGTTAGAGTTTGGTATCTTTGAAGGAGCCCTATGGAGAGGTAACTAAGGCATTATGAATTAAGGAGGAGTATTATGCAGACAAAAGAGAACGCGAGACTGGAAAATAACAACCACAAGATTGTGGATTATGATGCTGTACTTGATGCTGAATTTGGTGCTGTGGGTACAGCGGAAAGAGCTAAGCATGAGGCTGAGGCCAAAGCCTTCTATGCAGGTCAGTGATGTCCTTCTTGCATCAACCTCATATTCCGTATGCGTGCGGAATGGATTCCGCAGGGCTACGGAATGCGTTCCGCACGCATACGGAATGTATTCCGCACCCTATGCGAAATATGCGGAAGGTATATCATCGCATTCCTGAAAGTGTAGACACTCTGTCTCCTCTATTCCTGAAAAAGTAGACACATTGGGAGCAATTGAGGTGGTGGTTTTGTCGTCTCCTCCTCCAGGGTGTTGGGCAGGTGTGGTTTCCTGAAAAAGGTTGTCCGACCCGCAAGGGGTCGTGGGATGGTGGTGGATGACCGTTAATCCCCCGGTCGTTCGGGGCTTTGCCCCTCCGACTCGGGGGCTAGGATCCGTCGGACCTCTGCCGAAGTCCTTTCTCAAAGACACTCCGCTAACAACCATACGGCGTAGACTTTCTAATGCGTAACCCCTGGGGCGTTGGGGGATTGGAAAAGGCGATTGGTTTAATGAGAATGTTGCACGAAGGATGAGATGCAAGGCGCTGAGGGTGAGGGCGAAGGGAGCGTACTCACGTACGTGACCGAGCCCGAATCCCGAAAGCAACGTAGCAGATCGCCTTCGTGCAACAGTCTCTTAATATCACTATATTTGCGTGGAATTTAACATGAAGAATTTATATGAAGGTAAAGATACTATTCGTTTGTTTGGGAAATATCTGTCGTAGTCCTTCGGCTGAGGGGGTGGCGAAGCATATTATTGAGGAGAAGGGGTGGCAGGATTTGTTTGAGATTGACTCGGCAGGGCTCCACAGCTACCATGCAGGGGAGCTACCCGATCCTCGGATGCGTGAGACGGCACAAGCAAGAGGGTATGACCTCACTAGCCGAAGCCGTGAGGTGGAGCTGGAGGACTTCTTTACCTATGATTATATCGTGGCGATGGACGATTCCAATGCCACGGAGCTTTATCATCGTGCTCCAACGCTCGAGACCTCCCGAAAGATCGTGAAGATGCGTGACTACTTCCCTGAGGGGGAGCAACTAGACTATGTCCCTGATCCTTACTACGGCGGTAAGGATGGCTTTGAATTGGTCTTGGATCTTTTGGAGGCTTCTGTAGAGCGGTTTTTAAGGGCGGTAAGCTCTGTTTAGTGGGGACTATGAATGGGCTCATTTAGAGTTGGGCGTGTGGCGAGTTTGTAACTCAGTGTTGGCTTAGTTTGTAACTCGACAATTCCTTTGACTGCCACTAAGTTTTAGCCCGTGTGGCACTACTTCCTATGTCCTTAGAGGCCATAAGTCCAATCAAATCTAGTGCCTATTATTGTCGAAATATTCTAGTGTGCGATCCTTGCTGCTGAAAAAGGGTGCTTCGTAGGTTTTGAGAAAAGTGGTACATTTGTGGTGTTGACGCATAAGGCCTAATAACGTTTTTCCTTGAGAGGTCATCTGTCTCGAGGGTATCATCTTGTGTATCATTTATTGTGCGTCATCTGTAGATATGGTAGAAGAAGAGCAAAGTCCAGCCCTACACGAAGTTGGGGTATTTCTATCGGAGTATGCCACCCACCTTATGAGCTGTGGTGTGCACTCCTCACGTGTGATTCGCAATACGAAGCGGATTGGTATATCTCTTGGGTGCGAGGTTAAGATCAGTATTTTTCAGAAGAGCCTTATCATCTCTGTCCTTGATCTCAGGAGTCGGGAGCACTACAATGAGGTGTGTGAGATCTATCCTTATCCTATTAGTTTTGAGCACAATGCTCGTCTGAGTGCTCTTAGCTGGGAGAGTTATGACCACCATCTCTCTTTCGCTGAGATCAAGGAGCGGTATGAGTCGATCATCAAGGCTCCGATGATTCATCCTCTCTTTGTGCTACTGCTTGTGGGCTTTGCCAATGCCTCCTTCTGCCGGCTCTTTGGTGGGGATTGGGCCTCTATGGGGATTGTCTTTTCTTCGACTCTTTGTGGAATGTTGGTCAAGCAACAGATGAGCCAAAGGGGGGTGAATCATTATCTTACCTTTATCGTTTCGGCTTTTGTGGCTTCTCTATGTGCTTCTACGTCGGTGATATTTGATATCACTTCGGAGATTGCGATTGCTACAAGTGTTTTGTACTTGGTGCCTGGGGTCCCTTTGATCAATGGGGTAATTGATATTGTGGAGGGGCATGTGGCGATAGGGCTGAGCCGACTGGTGAGTGCGTGGTTATTGATTGGTAGCATAGCTATTGGTCTTTCTTTTACCATTTTGATAATGAAGGATAACTTGCTATGATAGCTCTGGATATTCTCTCGGATGGCTTTTTTGCAGCGATAGCGGCGATAGGGTTTGGGGCTATCTCAGATCCTCCGCTGAAGGCTTTTCGCCCGATTGCTATTTTAGCTGCCATAGGGCACGCCTGTCGCTTCTGCCTGATGACGTATGGTGGGGTGGAGATTGCAGCTGCTACGTTGGTTGCCTCTTTGCTCTGTGGATTTGGTAGCCTTTTACTGGGCAAACGGCGGCGGTTGCCTATGACTGTCTTGTATGTGCCGGCATTGCTGCCGATGGTGCCAGGTAAGTATGCGTATAATATGATCTTTGCCCAAATTATGTACTTGCATTCGATTGATGATCCTAGTGCTCGTGCTCTTTATATGGATACCTTTTTCTCTCAGTCGATGACGGCGATCACTGTGGTCTTTATGCTTGCGCTTGGTGCGATGATACCGATGCTCCTTTTCCCCAACTATGCCTATGCCCTGACTAGGTCTAATAAGCTCTCAAGATGAATACATTTTGGCACTCTATTGCGCGCTACAATGAAGCGACCTGGCTGTGGCAAGCCATTATTGTCTTTGTCGGTGTGGTGGTGACTCTATGGTTTGCTATTAGGCCGAGCAAGCGGACTACGTTGGTGGTGAAGCTCTATACAACGGTGCTTTACCTCTGGCTAGCGGTGGTGTACTTCTATATCTACTGCTCGGAGAGGGCCTACAATGAGATTATGGCTCTATTCTGGCTGATCCTAGCTGTGGTATGGTGCTGGGATCTCTGTGTGAAGCATCGTAGTGAGGAGCGGGTGGAGCCACACAAGCCGTTGGGGTACCTCCTGCTCTTTACCCCTTTGCTCTATCCTCTGATCTCTATGGCCAGGGGGTTGCAATTCCCTACGATCACATCGCCGGTGATGCCCTGTACGGTGATGCTTTATACTATGGGGCTATTGCTCTTGCAGAGGGAGAGGGTCAATCTCTTTATTGTGCTACTCCTTTGCCATTGGTCGGTGATAGGACTTGCTAAGACGGCCTTCTTTAATATCCCTGAGGACCACTTGATGACTTGTGCTACTCTTCCTGCGGTTTATCTATTCTTTAAGGATTCATTTCAACTTGATTCGAGCCACAAGGGTAAGCCTGGGATGGTCTACATCAATGCTCTTCTGATCTCTATCTTTTGCGGTATCGCCATTATCCTACTCTGGAGTATGTATAGGCAGTTCTCCAGTGGTAGCTTTTTATAGGGTGAGGTGGGGCATAGTGATGAAGTGGGTGCGGGGGTAGTGGCGAGAGAGGTAGGTGCGGAGGTACTCTCGGCTGTCGTCGGTGACGATCGGGTCGTAGGTAAGTCCTTCGTTGTAGACCACGAGTGGCACTTCTATCCCTCGGTTGGCAAGGGCTTCTAGGCTGAGGAGCGTGTGATTGATACTCCCTAGCTGTGCCGTGGTGATGAGGATGGTGGGGAGTTGCTCCGCCTCAATATACTCTATGGTGAGTAGGTCTCGGGTAATGGGTACCATCAGTCCGCCAGCCCCTTCGAGCAAAATAGTTTGGTACTTCTCTAGTAGCTTCTTAGTAGAGGCGGTGGCGATAGAGATATCGATGCTTTTCCCCTCTAGCTCGGCTGCGATGTGTGGGGAGGCGGGTTTGGTGAATAGGATAGGGTGGGTGGTGTGGTCCTGATCCTCAGGTAGCAGTGCTCGCCCTTCAATCTTTCGGTGAACCAAGATGTCGTCGCTCATCTCCACACAACCAGTCTGCACCAGTTTCTGTGTGATCACTTGCACTCCTTCCTCTAGAAGTTGACGGCTAATCCAGCCTGTGGCAACGGTTTTGCCGGCGTCAGTATCAATACCGGTCACGAAGTAGACTGGTGCGGTAAGTATTTCTGATAGTTTCATCATGATATTATTGTAGTTTTATTTTTGTGCTATGATAATAAGGGGGTGGTAGGTGAGCGAAAGGGGCTCTTCAGAAGTGAGCTGATGGGCTTGCCGTAGCTCCTCCTCCAATCGAAGAAGATGCCCACGGCTCCAAAGCCCTTGACGGGTGTGAGTAAAGGCATTGGTGCCAGTCGCTTTGAGGTGGCGAAGTAGATCGAGGAGCGAAGGGAACTGTAGCTCAATAGTGAGTGCCCTCTGCTCTACATCGTTGAAAGGGGTGAGTGCTGCTGCGTATTCGGCTTGTACTGGATAGTGGAGCGCGTTGGGCAAAATGGGTCGTAGCTCCGATAGGTTTTCGGGTAAAAAGGTGGAGAGTGCCAGCGTGCCGCCAGGTGTGAGTGAGTTGTAGGCTTTTCGGATAAAGTCGAGGGGCTCCTGCCACCATTGTATGCAGCTACTGGAGGCGATGAGCTGATAGCCCTTGCCCCAATCCCATTGCTCGGCATCGCCTGTGACAAAGGCAAAGGGGCGGTGGGGGAGCTTTTCACGGACCCAATGCTCTGCTTCAGGTACGAGATCATTGAGCGTTAGCTCTGCTTGTGGATAGCGGGTTGCGAGTTGCTCTGTGAAGAGCCCTGTTCCGCAACCGATCTCCAATATCCGTTGGGGTGGAGTGACCGCTTTCTCAGTAAGAAGTGCCATCATCTCTGCTACCACTCTCTGCTGAGGGGTAGCTGCTTCGTCGTAACTAGCAAAGGCACTACCGAAGCGGTCGGCAATCAATTGTCTATCTATGGTCATAATTGGATTAGCTCCTCCCAGCTTTGGTATTCTAAGAGTGGGTAGTGCCCAACCCCTTTGAGCTGTCGGCAAGGGACGCCATGCCACTGCCAGTAGGCGAGTTGGTTGGCGGTGGGTACAATCAGGTCCCGCTCACTCACGATCGCTTCGCTCCATGCCAATTGTGGGAGCGTATCATCGGGTAGGTCCTTCACCTGCAGATAGGTGCCGTAGAGCTCCTCTCGCAGATCCTCCGTGGAGCGTGCTGCAAAGGAATTGAATACCGCCAATAGTTTCTTTCCCCCGCACATCCGTCGGTTGAAGCGGGCACGGTTATCATCATCTAGCCCCTCAAGTGTTCCCCTGAATATCTCATCGGGAATGCCGTATTGGTTGTGCATCGGCAGAGGGGTACCGTTGATCGCAATCGCCTTGGTGGGGGTGGGGAGGTGGGGTGCCAGCCTATCAAGTGCCCAGACACCCATACTCCATCCTACCATATAGACCTCTTGGTAATCAGATAGAGGAGGGATTGCCTCGGGCGAAAGGGTGCGGAAGTCGTAGGCGGTGAGGTAGTCGCACTCGGGGAGGGGAGTCAAGTGAGCCGCCACCTCGGGTGTGGTACCCCAGCCGGTAAAGAAGATGAGCAGACGGCGATTGCCTTGTTTTTTTGTTAGATCGAATTGCATAGGTTGGCCAATTGGATAATTTCGTCGGTGGTCATTGCTGCGGTGAGGGAGAGGCGAAGGCGTTCGCTCCCTTGTGGCACGGTGGGTCGGCGGATGGGACGGATATAAAATCCGTGGCGACAGAGTTGCTCTGCCGCTTTGGTCACCTGCTCCTCGCCAGGCACGATGAGAGGAATGATCTGTGAGGTAAACTCACGCCCCATCTCTTTGCCAAAAAGGGTTACCAAATCCTTGAGATGCTGGCGACGGTCGTCCTTCTCTTGAATGGCGTGAAAAAGGAACCGGCTCCACGCCACATTGACCTCGGGGAGGGCGGTGGAGAAGATGAGGGAGCGGGCTTTGCTGACCAGCAGCTGGCGGAGGGTATCGCTCTGAAGTGAGTAGGCACCGACAGAACCAAGGGCTTTACCAAGTGTACCTATAAGTAGGTCAATCTCTCTCGTCACCCCCATCTCGGCTGCAAGCCCTAGCCCTTTCGGACCAAAGATCCCTACCGCGTGTGCTTCGTCTACATATATATATAGGTGTGGGTACTCTTCCTTGAGTGCGACCAGTTCTTGGAGTGGGGCAATATCGCCATCCATGCTGAAGAGGCTCTCGGTGATGAGCCAAAGGGTGTCGTACTGATCGGCATAGCGACTCAGTATCTTGCGGAGATGCGAGAGGTCGTTGTGCCGATAACGCTGAAAGGGGGCTCCCGATAGCCGAAGCCCATCAATGATGCTGGCGTGTACCAGTTTGTCGGCAATGAAGAGGGTGTTGGGGAGGGCGAGGACAGGAGGGATACCAGTATTGGCGTGGTAACCGCTATCCCATAGCAAGGCACTCTCCAGACCATAAGCATTGGCGAGTTCGCCCTCAAACTGCTGTGCAACAGGACTATTGCCAGTCAACAACCTCGAGGAGCCACTGGAGGGGTGCCGCCTTTTCCCCTCCTCCTCTATAAACCTCTGCCACAGCTGAGGCTCTGCCAAGAGACCGAGGTAGTCGTTGCTATTGAGATTGAGCAGTTGACGTCCCTCCACATCAATGTACTTCCCCCTTACTTCTATGTCGGGAAGGGTGCGGTAGGTGCCTTCGCTCTGGCACTGCTCTAAGGCTTGGCGGTATCTATCCATGGAGTACGTTGCGAAGTCCTTGGATAAGGTGTTGGAGCTCCTCATCAGTGATGGCGAGGAAAGGGGGCATCAGGTAAACCAATCGACCGAAGGGGCGTATCCAGATGCCCTCGTGGACAAACTTGGGGATTAGGGTTCCCATATCTACCGGCTCCTGCATCTCTACTACTCCTATGGCACCTAAGACTCTTACCTCCTTCACGGAAGGTAGCAAGGCAAGCGGTGCCAGCCCCTCCTTCAATTGCGCTTCTATCTCTTTCACCCGCTTCTGCCACTCCTTGGAGAGAAGGAGTTCTACCGACCGTTTGGCTACCGCACAAGCGAGGGGATTGCCCATAAAGGTGGGGCCATGCATAAAGCACCCAGCTTCGCCTCCGCAGATGGTATCGGCGATCTGCTTGGTGGTGCAGGTGGCGGAGAGGGTTACGTAACCTCCGGTGAGGCTTTTGCCGATGGTGATGATATCGGGCTGGATGTTGGTGTGGTAGGTGGCTAGGAGTTCGCCTGTCCTTCCAAAGCCAGTGGCGATTTCGTCGAAGATCAGTAGGCAATGGTATTGGTCGGCCAAGGCACGTAGCTGATTAAGATACTCAGGGTGGTAGAAGTACATGCCACCGGCTCCCTGTACGATCGGTTCGACGATGATCGCCGCCATCTCTTCGCCATGCTCCTCTAGGAGTTCTTTCATTGGGGCGAGATCACTTTCGTCCCACGTATCACCGAAACGGCTCTTGGGCTGAGGGACGAAGTACTGCACTGGCAAGGTGCCTGCGAAGTAGCTGTGCATACTCGTAATGGGGTCGCAGACCGACATGGCGTGCCAAGTATCGCCGTGGTAGGCACTTCGGATGCCTACAAAGTGCCGACGCTTATGCTCTCCTAGCGATTGCTGGTATTGGATCGCCATCTTGAGGGCGACCTCAACTGCTACCGAACCACTATCGGCATAGAATATCTGATCCATCCCTTTGGGTAGTACCTTTTCTATCAGTAGTTGGCTCAATTCTACCGCGGGTCGATGGGTGAAACCACCAAACATCACGTGCGACATCTGCTGTAGCTGGTCGGTGATCGCTTGATTGAGTTCGGGGACATTGTAGCCGTGGAGGGCAGCCCACCACGAACTCATACCGTCGATCAGTTGGGTGCCATCCTCTAGAGTGATGGTGCACCCCTTGGCACTCTTTACGGGATAAACCTTGAGGGGGTCAATGGTAGAGGTATAGGGGTGCCAGAGGTGGTCTCTATCCCATTGGAGTAGTTGCTCTGTAGTCATCTTCATGCTTCTGTCTCCCAATTGGTGGGGGCTTTGGTGTCGTAGCCTGCGTTGGCGAATAGCTCCATATCACGCTCGGCAATGGAGGCGGTGGTGGTGAGCAGTCCGCCAGTGATGGCGGCGTTGATACCTATATATAGTGCTTTCTTTTGTACTTCGGTGCTAAGGAGTGCCCGTCCGCCACTGAAGCGGAGGTAAGCGGTTGGGTTGGCCAAACGGAAGATGCAGATGGCGAGTAGGATCTCGTCAGCAGAGAGGTGGGGCTGATCCTGAAGTGGGGTGCCGGGCATCGGGTGGAGTACATTGATAGGGATGCTCTCGATGCCAAGGGAGGCGAGGAAGAGGGCAAACTCTACTCGCTGAGCTCGGCCCTCGCCCATGCCGATGATGCCACCGCTACATCGTCGCATGCCAACTGCTTGGGCATTCTGTAGGGTCTCTATTTTCTCCGCTTGAGTATGTGTGGAGCAAAGGGTGGGGAAGTAGCTTGGGGCACTCTCCATATTGCAGTGATAGGTGGTGCAACCTGCCTCTCGAAGCGATTGCAGTGCCTCTTTCGTTGCCAATCCTAGGGAGGCACAAAGATGTAAGTGGCACTTTCGGTCTATCTCACGGTACATTTCGCAGTAGGTGGCTACCTCGTCACGAGTCGGCCGTTTGCCACTCGCCACAAGGCTGTACCGTTTGATGCCTACCTCTGCATTGTGCTTTGCGAGTGCCTGCACTTCCTCTGAGGGGAGCACAGGATAGCTCTCGCAATTGGTTTTGAAGTGGCCACTCTGAGTGCACCAGTGGCAATCTTCGCTGCAGCGCCCGCTCTTTACATTGATAATGGAGCAGGTGTCAAACGCATCGCCACAAAGGGCACGTGTGATTTGGTGGCACGCTTCGTAAAGTTCCTCACGGGGAGTTTCTTCTACAATCCGAAGCAGCTCCTCCTGTGAGGTAATTCGTTCTCCCCCGATAATTCTTTCCGCAATATTCATCTATTTATTCTATAAAAAGAGATGGGTGCCAAGGCATATAAATAGCCTTGGCACCCATCTTTGTATTGAGTGTCTAACTAGGTAGTGCAGCAATGGTGTCGGTAGTCGCCACCACCGTAATCAACGATAGAAGCGACTCCTCCCACGGGTCGGCACCCGACTCTTCGGCCTCCTTCTGCTCCCATAGCTCCAGCCATGAGGCATTGAGTAGGCGAAGGGTGGCGGAGGATTTTGGTGCGATCCGCTCCAGCACATTGGTGCGGAGCTGACCGATATTCACCACATTCCCGACCGAGTGAAAGGCGGCAGCGGCACTCCTACTCCATCGATTGAAGTGGAGTACCTGCCTTACATTTAGTCCTTTCTGCTTATGCATTACCTACAGATTGATTTTTACTTAGTAACTCTCTCCAGCCACTTCACCATAGAGAGCATGATGCCCATAGAGATGAGGCAGACGGCAGCGAATACTGTCCAACCTACCCAGATTGGCCACTTATTGTACATCACTGGGCCGAGCCAGATCAGTAGGTTACCAAGGGCGGTAGCGGTGAGCCACAAGCCCTGGCAGAGACCTTGAAGGTGCTTAGGTGCCACTTTGGATACAAAGGATAGCCCTAGTGGAGAGATAAATAGCTCTGCCACGGTGAGGAAGAAATAAGTAACAATCAGTACCCAAGGACCTGCCTTCATCGCTGCCTGAGTCCCAGCATCCATAGCACGGAAGTCAGTACCAGATGGGTAGCCGTAGTGTACAGATACTGCGATCAAGAAGATATAGGCCAATGCCGCAATCAGCATACCATACACAATCTTCCGTGGTGTGGAGATACTCTTACCTTTTCGTGCCAATGCTCCAAAGATCGCCATAATAATAGGTGTGAGCACAATCACAAAGAAGGGGTTCACAGCCTGCCAAATCTCAGGTGGTATAGCGTCGGTCTTGATAAAGTCACGAGCGAAGATGGAGAGTGACTGACCATTTTGGTGGAATGAGAACCAGAAGAATACCGCTACTCCAAGCACTGCAAAGAGAGCGTACATACGCTGCTTGATCTCGCTTGCCATCGCTGCTTTCTCCTCGGCAGTGTAACCTTGAGTCTCAACATGTACCTTCTTAGGTGGCTCTGGAAATAGACCACGAGTGGAGATAAAGATGATGAGAGAGATGAGCATAGCCACTACTGAAGCGATAAAGGAGTAGTGTACTCCAGTATTGAATACCTCAAGGTAGGTGTGGCAGAACTCTGGTGTAGGTACAGAACCACCTACCTCTACTGTCCACTTAGCTAGGTTGGCAGTCTCCTCTACTGTCATCGCAGCATTATTGAGGACCTTATGGCAAAGCTCAGGAAGACCCGCGTTATAAAGCAGACCATTACGACCTAGCCACCAGCTACGCAGTAGTGGTGCTACGAATGGAGCGATCAAACCACCGATGTTGATAAATACGTAGAATATCTGGAAGCCAGAGTCACGCTTTGTCTTGGCAATGCGAAGTGCCTCAGGACCCTTCTTGGCAGCCTCTGCCTCAAGGTCGTCGTACATCTGACCTACAATCGCTTGGAGGTTACCCTTAAAGAGACCATTACCAAATGCGATCAGCAGAAGTGATACACAGGTAAATGGTAGGAGCCAGCTGATGTTGTCGGAGGTAGAGGTAATTGGAATGGAGAGGAGGATATATCCTAATGCCATCACAATAAGTCCTGCCATAATGACTCCCTTGTAGTTATTCTTGCGGTCGGCTAGTACACCACCTACAAGGCTAAGTACGTAGATAAGGGCATAAAATACAGAGTAAATAACTCCACTCCACTGGTCGCTAATTCCAAACTTGGAGACCAGGAAGAGCAGGAGCACTGCATTCATAATGTAATACCCGAAGCGCTCACCCATATTGGAGAGGGCCGCTGGTATTAATCCTTTAGGATGATCTTTAAACATGTTGTGAAGTTTTTGTTTATCAGTGAATACTTAAGTTAATAATTATCTCGTTGTAAGGTTGTTATAGGTTGACTTCTTTGACCTCCTTCAGTCCGCCATTCATCGGGTAGAGCTCCACGGAGGTGGTGTGGACTTTGGTATTGAAGAGCACCATATCGAGCGCCTCGAGGTTGCCCAGCTGTGCTACTGGCACCTCCTTACTCTCAAGCACCTGTTCTCGATAGGTGATGGTGGCACGCACCGTGCCAGGCACGCAATAGACTATCCCCTTGGAGAGACGACGCTCTAGTCGCTTCTGCTCCTTCTCATCAAGAGGGGTTGCCTGCTCCACCACTTTTATCTCAAGGTAAATCGGTTCACCACGAAGGTCCTCTGCCGGGAGGAGCCCCTCGCGAGTTGAGAAGCGAGCCACCACGTGACGCCCCTCCTCCGTTGCCGAAAGGTGGTCTGTTAGTTGCACGATTTCCTGCGACTGTCTCACCCCATTGAACTGTCGAGTGAAGGCTGCCTCCTCAGTATCTAGTCGCTTCACTGCTATCTCAAGGGCTTTGCCATCGGCAAAAGGTTGCTCCGACTCGCCACTCACTACTAGGTCACGACTCTCCCGAATGCGGTAGATGTTATCGGCCAATACCTTCGCCTTTGCGGCTGCTGTAGTGGCTTGGATATACTCTAGTGGAAACCTCACCTCAGGCAGCTCCGCCCATCTCAGTTCGTTGCTACGTGTGTCGAGAGGGGTAGGGAGGGTTACCTCCTCTTGCAGGTTGATTCCCACCAACACCCCATCCTCTGTCAGCGATACATTGGTGGCGGTGCTATTCTTTCGGAAGTCAATGGAGAAGCGTTGCTCCTCATCGGCCACTCCTCTTGCCCCCACCTCAATACTCATGAGCTGGTATTTAAGCGCAGGCTCTAGTACCGCATTGGTAGTGCCAAGATACCGCTCCGCATAGAGCGAAAGCTCCCCAGGGATCTCCTTCGTTACCTCCGACGTTACTTGCAGATAGAGAATGGTCTGCGGAAGAGCATAGACTACTCGATTATCGTTGAGCGCTCCCACACTGTACCGCTCCACCTTCTGTGCCGTAGCACAGCCGTAAGAGGTGAGGAGTGCTACCAGCAGGTAGAGTAGCTTGTAAGTCTTATATTGTTTCATCTAGCTTTGCTTTGACCCTAATTTTAAGTTTACCGACAAATCTACTAAAAACTTTTGAGACCGCAGAGGTACTGCTCAGATTTAGGGGGCTTTATCAGAGGGGGGACTTTCTCGGACGAGGGGGTACCTTTCTCGGACAGGGGGTACCTTTCTCGGACGAGTCGGACAGGTCGGACAAGTCGGACAAGTCGGACAAGTCGGACGCCCAGCTAGCCACCGTAGCTAGCACCGCAGCTAGCCACCACAACCAGCCACCTCAGATAGCCATCGTAGCTAACACCGCAGATAGCCACCGCAGCAGCTAGCGGTGTCTGACCTGTCCGACCTGTCTGACTCGTCCGACTTGTCCGAGAAGGGCACCCCCGCAAGGCCACTCCAGCCACCAAAAAATAGGCTACAGAGTCTTGTGACCCTGTAGCCTATGACCTTGCTATTTAGTATCTATTATTTACGCTCCTTGTGCTTTTCCAGTTGCCTTTCGAGTGCTTCACACGCCTCTACCACTGCCTCCTCAAAGCTATCGGCCTGCTTCTCACTAAAGAGGTCTGGCCCCTTGATTGCGAGAGTGATTCGAGCCTTCTTATTATTTGCCTGCTCAGGCTTCTCCAATGTGAGGACGATCTCTGCATCGATGATCTCGGCATAGAATCGCTCTAGCTTGGCGACACGCTTCTCTACAAACTCCTGCAACTTCTCTGTCATGTCAAAGTTGACTGCCTGTACCTTCGTCTTCATGGTTTGTTCTCCTTTCTTTACTAGACTCCCTACTTCTAGGGTGTGCGTTATACATTTTACGAAGCTCCTCAAAAGTGGTGTGTGTGTAGACTGCTGTGCTAGAGATAGAGTCGTGTCCTAGTAGCTCTTTGACGCTCATCAGGTCCGCCCCATTATTGAGCATCGCTGTGGCAAAACTGTGCCGTAGGATATGCGGGCTTTTCCGCGAGTATTGTGGCAGTGGGGCCAGTGCCTCCTTCACCACTTTGTATACATAATCCGCCTTGGCTGGCTTGCCCTCGTCATTGAGTAAAAAGACCTCTGTCTCCACCTTTGGACTTCTGTACCCCAAATATAAATCTATTTTCTGACAAATCAAAGGACCAAGCGGTATAATTCGCTCTTTATTCCGTTTTCCGAGTACTTTCAGCTCCCCTTTCGTGGTATCTATATCCCCCAATTGCAGTCCCAATAGCTCTGCCCGACGCATCCCCGTTTGGAAAAGTAGATCCACTACAAAGGCCCGCTGCCACGCTACCCGTTTCCCTTCACTAGTCGGCTCCTCCTCCGCCTCCTTGTAGAGCCGTTCGATATGGCGAGTGAGCAGATCGGCATTGACAAAAGTGGGGAGATACTGCCCATCCTTAGGCACCTGTACCGCCTTGAATGGGTTGTGCTCCACCTTTTCGATCTTCATCAGATAGCCGTAGAGACTTCTGAGTGCCGAAAGCCGTCGCTTCACACTACGAGTGGCGTCGGGCGTCTCCATCAGTTTTATGAGCGATTTTCTTGCCCGTCGGGTATCCACCAAACACAAAAACTGCTCCAGTGCCTCCCCCTCCAATTCATTGCACCCCTCCAGCGTGAGCCAGTGCTCTATATCGGTGAGGTAGGCGACAATCGAGAGCTCCGACATCCCTCGCTCATACTGCAGATATCTCCGGTATCGTTCGAGTATTCCATCCATCATAGCCCAAAGTTACACTTTTTTGGTAAATTTGTGTGCCTATAGTGATTAATACTGATCAAATATAAATAACATACGAACAACTAAAACTAAAGCATTATGCAACTACTTGAGAAGATTGTGGCCAATGCCAAAGCGGCAAAGCGTCGCATCGTATTGCCAGAAGGGCTAGAGGAGCGCACACTACGTGCTGCCGATAGGATTTTAGCCGAAGGGGTAGCCGACCTTATCCTGATCGGTAATCCTGATGAGATCAAAGCGAAAGCCAAGGAGCTAGGGCTCACCCACATCGCTACAGGGGCTACCCTCGTTTGCCCCAAGGGCAATCCCGATAAGGAGAAGTATGCCAATATCCTTTATGAGCTTCGTAAGAAGAAGGGGATGACCCTAGAGGAGGCAACTGCTCTAGCCGAGAATCCACTATACCTCGCTTGCCTTATGATCAAGGCAGGTGATGCCGATGGTGAAGTGGCTGGTGCCCAAAACACCACTGGTAACGTACTTCGTCCAGCACTCCAGATCATCAAGACCGCCCCTGGTATCAAGGTGGTGAGCGGTGCCTTTATCCTACTCACCAAGGCGTCTCAATATGGTGCCGATGGTACCCTCGTCTTTGGCGACTGCGCCGTGATGCCTGCCCCAACTGCTGAGGAGCTAGCTCAGATTGCCGTCTCTAGTGCCGAAACGGCTAAGACTCTAGTGGGCATTGAGCCAAAGGTGGCGATGCTCAGCTTCAGCACTAAGGGAAGTGCTAAGCATGAGAATGTAGATAAGGTGACAGAGGCTACTCGACTAGCTCAGGAACTCGCTCCCGAGCTCGCTATTGATGGAGAGCTGCAGGCCGATGCTGCCCTTGACCTCAAGACCGGTAGCAGCAAGGCACCAGGTAGCAAGGTGGCAGGTCATGCCAACGTGCTTATCTTCCCCGACCTTCAGTCGGGCAATATCGGCTACAAGCTGGTACAGCGTCTAGGTGGTGCCGAAGCGATTGGCCCTATCCTCCAAGGTATCGCCATGCCTGTCAACGACCTTAGCCGTGGCTGCTCCGTAGAGGACGTATATCACATGGTAGCCATCACCAGCAATCAGGCAACTGCCGCATTGAATAATAAGTAAACGAGAAAGAAATAGATAGATTATGAAGATATTAGTGCTAAACTGCGGAAGCTCATCGGTAAAGTATAAGCTCTACAATATGCAGAATGAGTCGGAGATTACCAGTGGTGGTGTAGAGAAGATCGGTCTGCCCGACTCTTTCCTGAAGTTCAAGACCTCCGATGGTGAGAAGGTAGTGATCGAGCACAATATGCCTACCCAAAAGGAGGCAGTGGAGCTGATCCTTGATACCTTGATCAATCCTAAGTATAGCTTCATCAAGAGCTACGAGGAGATCGGCGCAGTAGGACATCGTGTGGTGCATGGTGGTGAGAGATTCAGCGAGAGCGTATTGATCAATGACGAAGTGCTTAAGGCAGTTGATGAGATCAGCGTGTTGGCACCTCTCCACAACCCTGCCAACCTCAAGGGCGTGGATGCTATCACCAAGCTCCTTCCAAACGTAAAGCAGGTAGCTGTATTTGATACCGCCTTCCACCAGAGTATGGAGCCAGAGGCCTATATGTATGCCCTACCTTACCGTATGTATAGCGATCTCAAGGTGCGTCGCTACGGCTTCCACGGTACTAGCCACCGCTATGTGAGCCAGCGTGCTTGTGAGATTTTAGGCCTTGACTACCACAAAGCAAAGCTCATCACCTGCCACATCGGTAATGGTGGTTCCGTTACTGCTATCAAGGGCGGTAAGGTACTCGATACCTCTATGGGATTGACCCCTACCGAAGGCTTGATGATGGGTACTCGTACTGGTGATGTGGATCCAGGAGCACTCGTATTCATTATGGAGCAAGAGGGGCTAGATGCCAAGGGATTGAGCCAATTGATCAATAAGGAGTCGGGCGTTGCCGGCTTCTCAGGCATCTCTAGCGATATGCGCGACTTGGAGAAGGCCATCTCCGAGGGCAATGAGCGTGCAAAGCTTACCCTAGCTATGTACGACCACCGTATCAAGAAGTATGTGGGAGCTTATCTTGCACTACTCGACGGAGCAGATGCCATTATCTTTACTGGTGGTGTAGGTGAGAACCAAGCTAGCACCCGCGAGTATGTATGTGACCACATGGAGTATGCTGGCATTGAGATTGATAAGGAGCTCAATAATAGTGTAAGAGCTAAGGAGGTAGTCCTCTCTACCGACCGTAGTAAGGTGAAAGTACTCATCGTGCCTACCGATGAGGAGCTACTGATCGCTCGCGATACTCTCGCCCTTGTGAAGTAAGATACTCCTTATATATATGAGTAGCCCCCTCGGTTCTGCCGAGGGGGCTATTTTTAAGTATGACGGGCATGTCATACATCTGTGGTGGAAGTCCACTCGGGGCGTAGT
>ERZ1673752.1938-NODE-1938-length-25832-cov-6.572953_pt1 | contig 25832 bp, 23 predicted proteins | sample MGYA00580195_ERZ1673752 | MGnify/ENA primary metagenome ERZ1673752 (study PRJEB41218, sample SAMN15661744) | gut metagenome | host: Homo sapiens | place: Canada: London | collected 2015-08-20/2019-03-30 | study: EMG produced TPA metagenomics assembly of...
GAATTTTAAGGAACATTTGCGAAACAATAGATTTTAAAGGTGGGCACTGAAAAGTAGTCTCTAAAAACATCAGTTTTTAGAGACTTTCCTTAGTCTATTGCGAGTTTTGAAAAATTCATATAATTGTACGTAAAATTTTTCAAAACTCGACGGGCATCTCTAAAAATCTAATCAAGTTTTTAGAGATGCCCTCAATTCTCGATTGAATTAATCAGTGCCTCCTTATAGGATGGGGCTTTTTATCGATAATTAAAGTTGTTCCGTTTCCGCGATGCGGTTACGGAAGCGTTTTAAGTCTTCCCATGCGGGGCGTTTTAATGCTTCATTACGGAGCAAAGCACTCGGATGATACGTACACAGCGCCGGAATACCGGAAACGGTAAAAAATTTCCCGTGGAGGCGATTGATACCCTCACTCGTATCCAGCAGTGCATGACAGGCAGTCCGCCCCATCAAAAGAATATACGCCGGCTGTAAAATTTCTATTTGTTTGTGCAAATAAGGAATGCAGGCGGCGATTTCATCGGGAGCAGGCTCTCGATTATTCGGCGGACGGCATTTTACTACATTGCAAATGTAGCAGTTCGTGTTTCGGGAAAGCCCGATAGCGGAAAGCATTTTGTCTAAAAGCTGTCCCGCCCGCCCGACAAAGGGTCGCCCGGTTACATCTTCGTCGTGTCCCGGACCTTCACCGATTACCATAACGAGCGGGCGGGCGGGGACTTCGGTCGGTGCCTGCGATGCAAGTACACCGCATCCTTCGCCAAATACCGGTTTTGTACGGGCGCGGTGTAAAGCACAGCGGGTGCAGTTACTCACATCGTACGCAACTTGTGAAAGTGTCCAGCGCTCATTATCGCTGAGCGACGGGCGCTTTATCACCGTTTCCGCAGGCTGCGCCGTCGCATTCGGTACTGCCGCTTCCGCAGGGCTTCGATACGCTTGTACCGTTTTTGCCGAAACGCTTTCACTGGCAGTGTGGCTTGCAGTCGGTATAAAGGAAGAAAGTTTTGATACACGTAAGGCGTTAGCCTCGGTAGTCGCTTCTGTGAATGAAAACGGTTTGGCATTCGGATCTCGAAAACCGGTCAGCTGCTCGCCGACTTTACACGCAAAATCGTAGATTGCTTTTCGTACTTCGTTATTCAGTTCCATCTTTTTTATCCGTTTTATCCGCTTTTTTTTCAGCAGCTTTTGCCCGTAAACCCCGTTTTGCAGGGGCTTTCGCGGACGCTTTTTTCACCGCCGGTTTTTCTTCAGGTTTCGGAGCAGCCGATTTTGTTTTTGCCGAAGCAGCTTGCTTCGCAGGCGGTTTTGTATCCGGCGTTTTCTTGGCGGGTGTTCTCTTCACCGTCTCTTTTTTCGCCGGCTGTTCCGGCAAATTCGGCTGCTGTTCGGCACTCAGCGCAATACGGGATGCAAGTTTTACGCCATTGGCACGTAAGCCTTTTTCGGCATAATCGGAAGCCTTGAAAACTTTTTCGGTGAGTTTTACGCGCGGCTTCGGCTCAAACTGCACCGAAAAGCTGAATTTTGGTTTACTGCTGATAAGAAGAGCTTCGTTCCCGTCCGGCACAAAAAGATAGTCCGTGTTTAAAATATACGCTTCAATGCGACTCCGCTTGATGTACGGAAAACCGGTTGCGCTGTCTTTGTAAACCGCGGTAAAAAGGACTTTCGACACATTTTCTTTGCCGCCGAGCATGCACTCGACCATGCCGACATCCACAAAAAGACGTTCCGGCACATCCACAACCGTATAAATACCACTTTTCCGCATAATAAAAATGCGGTCAAAGGGACTCACTTTAAAAAGTTCCGTGCCGCTGCTGACTCCCGTTCCGAGGTAGCCGGTTTTTTCATCGTACCGCAACGAAAGGTTCCGGTCAACGGCCTCTTTGACGTTCACTTTCGTAAACGACGTGATTTCGGTTTTCCGCTTCGTTTTTTCCGGTTCGACTTTTGATAAAATCGTATCGAGAACGGTCAAGGCATAGCCGGTTAAATTTTTTAAAAGCTTATTGATTTCTTTAATCCGGTTTTTTATTTGCTGCACTTCTTCGCGATTTTTATTAATATCATACAACGAAATGCGGCGAATCGGTATTTTCAGTAAATGGTCAATATCTTCATCGGTTATATCACGCAGAAGTTCCGCCTGAAAGGGAATAAAGCCTTTGCGTACCGCGTCGGTTACCGCGTTGGCGGTTTTCATCGTTTCAATTTTTTTGTAAATGCGTTCTTCGATAAAAATACGCTCCAAAGTACGTAAGTGCAATTTTTCGTTGAGCGTTTTTTTTTCGTATTCAAGCTCATCTTTTAAAAGTTTCAAAAGCTGCTTTGCATGATTTTGAATCACCTGCGTAACGGTCATTTGTTCGGGAAGCGTTTCGTTTATCACCAAAAGATTACAGGAAATGGATTGCTCGCATTCGGTAAACGCATACAACGAATCGACGACATCTTTTGCATACACACCGCGCGGCAAGCGCAATTCGATTTCAACTTTATCGGCGGTGTAGTCGCTGATTTCCGCTATTTTTACTTTACCCGCTTTTGCCGCCGCATCAATGGAATTAATGATACTTTCCGTGGTACTTCCGTACGGTAAATCGGTGATCACGATTTTTTTTTCGTCGGAAGTATCCAGCTTTGCCCGCACCAGCACTTTTCCCAAACCGTCGGCGTATTCGGATACATCAATTTGTCCGCCCGTTTCAAAGTCGGGAAAAAGCTGAAATTTTTTACCGGCAATGCAGGCTTTTTCCGCTTCAATTACTTCGCGGATATTGTGCGGTAAAATCTTTGTTGACATACCGACCGCAATACCTTCTGCTCCCATAATTAAAACAACGGGAATTTTCGCGCGAAATGCAACCGGCTCTTTGCTGCGTCCGTCATACGACGGCACATATTCGGTGATATTCGGGTTATAAAAAATTTCGCGGGCGAACGGCGTAATCCGACATTCGATATAACGGGGCGCGGAAGCGCCGTCACCGGTGAACAAATTTCCGAAATTACCCTGCCGCTCAATAAAAAACTCTTTGTTGGCGAGTACCACGAGGGCGTTTCCGATAGATGCATCACCGTGCGGATGGTACTGCATACAGCGACCGACTACGTTCGCAACTTTGTGAAATTTACCGTCATCAATTTCAAACAGCGTGTGCAAAATCCGCCGCTGCACGGGCTTTAATCCGTCTTCCAAGCTCGGAATGGCACGGTCTTTGATCACATAACTTGCATACTCTAAAAAATTATCTTTAAATAGGCTTTCAACGTAGTCCATATTTTCCCAAACACCCACTATTCGGAAGTTCTCCGACAACAAAATACGTTCGGGTATTATAATAGAAAGGAAGCAAAAAATCAAGCGGACGTATTTTTATCTCACGTTAAATCTTTTTTTCTCCCACACGGGCAATGCATTTTACAACTTACTAATTTTTTTGAAAACTCTTTCGCCTCGATTCAAATCGCTGTTCCGCTTATCGCCGTTTTTCGTGCAAAATTTTGTCAATATTTTTTTGTTATAAAATTATTGATAAAAGGGATTTAACAAAAGAGCGCTTTTTGATATAATAAAAAGTATTTTCAATTAAAGAAGGCTTTACCCGTTGTAAGAGAGACGAGGTGAGAGAGATTGTTCTGTTGAGAACAGCAATTTTGAAACATTCAAAATTGGGGCTTTCTTGCACGGGCAAAGCCAAGTTGTATTATACTTTTAAAAATTCTTCATCACCGGCACACTCATAGGCTTCGTTGTAAACGAACTTTGAAAGTTCGGAAGGATCGGAAAAACGTACGGAAAGAGCGGTGCCGCAACTTGAACTTATTTTGCGTGGAACGGCAACCAACGTTGCGTTTTCCGCTTTCGGCATTTTTTGTGCCGCTTTAAAAGCTTGAAGCGCTTCAAAATGGGTGTGAAAGGTGAGAAGATATGTTTTCATAGCGGTTACTTTGATACCGCCAGTTTGTAATCTTCGCCGTTTTGTTCAACGGTTACTTTTGCACCCTGAGACTCCGCAAAGCGGCGGACATTTTCTTTTGCAACTTCCGTGTTAACCAATATTTCAAACGGGGTACCGCCTGCCAATGCTTTTTTCGCTTTTACCACCGGAGCGGGACACGCTAAACCGCGCGCATCAATTGTTTCCATAATTCCTAGCTCCTTGTGTTTTTGTAAATTGACGCAAACGTAATGACTGCCGCAACGGCAAGTCCGATTACTACGGCGATCATTCCTGCCGGTGTCGGACCTTTCGGTGAAGAGGCAAGACCGAAGTTATGCGCAAACGCCGCTCCTGCAATCAAACCGGCTACGGTGAGTGCCGAATCGCTGTTGCCTTCCGCCGATAAAATCAACTGGCGAAGCGGGCAGCCGCCGAGGAGAACGCTCGCCCAGCCGACTAATACCATACCCAAAGCGTTCCAAAGTCCGTCCGTATGCGCAACCGGCTGACCGGCAAAACCGAATTTGAACTGTTTAAGAATAAGAGAGCCGATAATCACCGTTACAAGAATCGCGATTGCACCGTACAAAAGGTGAAAATCTTTCAACAAAAATGCGTCACGGATGCCGCCAACCGTACAAAATCGGCTCCGTTGTGCCAAAGCTCCGACAATTAAGCCTGCGGCAAGTGCAAGTAACAGCGGTGCATGCTTTGAACCGGGACCTTTTTCCGAAAAAGCTAACACGCCGGGAACGGCAACAAGCAAAATTAAAAACGCAACCGTTACGGCAATCGGAAGAAAACTTTCCGTTTTTGACTGACTGTAATTTCTTTCAAAAGAAAAGCCTTTGTTTAGGGCAAAAACTCCGACTAAAATACCGGCGATAAAACCGATTAAGCCGAAAATTGCGTTTATGTCTCCCGCACCCAATCGTAGCAACATACGTAAAGGGCAGCCGAGAAACATTAAAGCGCCGATCATCACAAAAAAACCCAACGTGAAACGCGCAAATACGGCGGAACCGCCTACGGGTTTGAACTCTTTTGAAATGAGCGCCATTACAAAAGCGCCTAAAATTAAGCCTAAAATCTCGGGACGCATGTACTGAACCGTACCTGCAGAGTGGAGCTTCAACGCTCCCGCTATATCACGTAAAAAACACGCGATACAAAAGCCCATATTTCCGGGATTTCCGAACGCAACAAGCATAAGAGCCGCAATACCGATTACGATACCTGTTGCCACAATCATGAAATGTTTTTTCATAAAACACCCCTTGTAAAAATTTTCGCGAGGGATGTGATACTCCGTTTTTACTTGAAGAATCTTTTCCCTCGTCGTGTGCGAAGAATTAAAATTAATTCAAAAGTAAAAACTCATTTTTTCATAAAAGCCTTCCAAAACAAAGTAAAATAATTCTATACAGTTTTTGAAAAAATGTCAAGAGAAAAATGTATCGGTTATTTGATTTTGTATTTTAAAATAAAACTCGGAAGTTTCAATAAAAATAGAGAAAATTAATTAACGGCACCGCGAGGGGATGTCGTCGCAAAGTTCCATCCCCTTACCTGAGGAAACGCTGATTAATTTTCGATTGAATTAATCAGTGCCGCCCTTTAGCATTTAGAGGTGCTAGGCTGATGACCGCTTATCGCGGGAAATGTTTTTTGAAGTTTTCTAAAATGGACGCGGAAGCGGGGCGCGCGTCAATGTCCAAAATAGTATTTTTGTCGCGGTAAAATCCGATAACCGGAGCGGTTTGACTGCGGTATGCTTCCAAGCGTTTTTTAATACTTTCCGGTTTGTCATCATCGCGGATAATGAGTTCGCCGCCGCAAGCATCGCAAATGCTGTCTTTTTTCGGCTTTATCGTAATTACGTTAAATACTTTGCCGCATTTTGAACAGGTGCGGCGGCTTGAAAGGCGGGCAACGACTTCATCGTCGGAAATATCGAAGTTAATTGCTTTATCGATCGTAATAATTTTTTCAAGCGCTTCAGCTTGCGGAATAGTGCGCGGAAAACCGTCCAAAATAAACCCGTTTTTGCAATCAGCCGCTTTGAGGCGTTCGGCAACAAGGGCGGTGGTAATGTCATCGCTGACCAATGCCCCCGAGTCGATAATCGATTTTACTTTGATGCCGAGCTCCGTTTTATCTTTAATTGCTTGACGGAAAATATCACCGGTTGAAATATGCGGGATGTTATAAAGCTTTGCAACTTCAAACGCAAGTGTTCCTTTGCCTGCTCCGGGCGGACCTAAAAAAACTAAGTTCATAAAAACCTCTTAAAATAAATAATTTTATTGTATTGATTATCATATACCCTTTTCCTTTTTTTTGCAAGCATGAGTTTTCTTTATAATATAGTAGAAGTTGAACATCGGTTTTACCTATCTAATTTTTGTTCACGAGTCGATATTTTTAGATAAAAATTTATTTTGCACTCTTGAAAATTTTTTTGATACATGCTAGATTTTCACAAATTCATGAATGGGGGATTTTAATGAAAAAGAACTTCATAATACTTGTATGTTTTACTCTTTTGCTTGCTTTTTCGTGTAAAAATCAGGCACAGACAGTGCCGGAAGAAAAACCGACGCAAACAGAAACAGAAGAAACGGCTACCGGTTCAGTAAACTCCGGCGATGCGGCAACGGCAGATAAACCGGTGCCTGAAAAGACAAAACCGCAAACACCGAAGGCGAAACCGAAGGAAGCTCAGAAACCGCAGCCGCCGAAAGAAACGCCGAAACCGGCAGAACCGAAAATCGATCCGGCAAAAGCACCGGCGGAAGCCGAAGTGAAAAAAGCGGAAACGCTTTTGGCTGAATGCACGAAAGTCGGCGTTCCCAAAAATTTTCCGAATGAGTTTAATTCGGCAAAAGCGGATGTAACAGCGGCAAAAAATGCGGCAAACGCCAAAAACTATGCGCAGGCAAAAACGTCGGCGGTTAAAGCGCAGACAAAACTGCAAACGCTTTTAAATCTGAATCGTTCGGTTGCAGTCAAATCGGAAATCACCGACAAGCAGTTTGAAGGCGCCGCTGCTCAGGAATACTCAAATGCGGAAATCGCGTATATTAAAGCGACGGAAAACTTCGACAAAAATGACGCTCAAGCATTGGACTATTCTAAAACGGCAGTGAAAAACTATGAAAGCGTTTTGAACAAAGGCTATGTTGCGTGGGTTAAAGGGGCGTTCGAAGCGGCGACAAAAGTGAAAGCACAGTGCGACGGCATTAAAGCGTCAAAAAGCGCCGCTGCCGAATATGCCGCGGCGGATAAATTTTATACGGCGGCAAAAGCTGCGGAACAGAAAAAAAATTACAATGACGCGTATGCCGGTTATGTCAGCGCGCAAGACGGGTTTGTCCGTATTTACGATAAGGTGAGCGTTTTGCGAGCCGAAGCTTTAAAAGCGATGCAAAAAGCGTCAGCACAACAGCAAGTCAGTTCGGAACTTGCTGCGGAAGCCGATGCCGTTATTCCGCTCACGGAAGGCGATCCTAAAACGATTCAAGAAGCCGTTGATGCAATCAATGCAACTGAAGCACCGGAAACACCCGAAGAAATAGAAACACCGGTTATTGAAAATGCACCGGTTGATACCGGTTCGGAAAATTAAGGAGTGTCAATTATGAAAAAAATATTAGCAGTATGCTTACTTTTAACTGCGGTGTTCAGTTTTGCCGCTGAATTATCCTATGATAATAATCAATACCAACGGGAAAGCCGCCGATACAGCGAATTGGCGCAACAAGCCTTTGATGAAGGCGATTATCAACGGTCAATCGAGTATTCAAAAAAGGCGGAAGAATTTGCCGCAAAATCCTATGAGTACATCCAGTTGATGTTAGCTCGCTCCGAAGCGGAAACTCAAATGAATCGCGCGCGAACTCGTTATAGCTGGGCAAAAGAAAACGGTGCGGAAAGAAAAAATCCGGAAGCATTCGCTCGTGCAACGGAAGCATTGAACGCCGGCGGTTTAGCGTTTGACAACGAGCAGTATGATGTTGCCGTGGTGTGCGCAAACCAAGTGCTTGATGCGTTGAGCGTGGTAAAAGGCGATGAATCACAGTTTCTCACTTTGCCGAGTCAGTACACCATTCGAACATTCCGCGGTGAAAAAGACTGTTTATGGAATATTGCAAAAAATCCTGCCGTTTACAACGACCCGTTCAAATGGACGATTTTGTACGAAGCGAATAAGAACAAACTTCCCGACCCGAATAATCCGAACTGGGTGGAACCGGGAATCGTGTTGGATATTCCGGCTATTGCAGGGGAAAACCGTTCCGGAATGTATGATCCAAAAGCGATTTACAAAAACTTGGACATAAAGCGTTAAGGAGACACTGATTAATTCAATGCAGAAATTAAAGGTAGTCTTTCAAAAACTAAAAGTTTTTTAAAAGACTATCTTCAGTGCTATACCTTTAAAATCCGTTGTTTTGCAAATGTTCAAAATACTATAAAAACGTTGGAGATCCTTTGCTTCGCAAAAAAACTTTGCTTTTACAAAGTTTGCCGGTAAACGGCGTCAAGCCTTTAATCAGCGTTTCTGTAGGTGGGTTTAAGTCTGTAAAAAAAAGCTACATAGGTGTTTCGCCTGTGTAGCTTTTTTGATGTAAAAACTTTAATAGTTTTTTACATTCTTGCGCGTCTTTTTCATCAATTTACGACGAAGCGCTTTTTGTTTTCGATTTTTGATGGTTGAAGGTTTTTCATAATATGCCCGTTTTTTCCATTCACGGATAATTCCTTCTTTTTCAACTTGTCGTTTAAAACGCTTTAACGCCCGTTCAAGATTTTCAGTTTCATCAACAGAAACATAAGCCATGTATACGCACCTCTCTTCGTGTCAGATGTGATCACGGAAAACAATATAGCATTTCTTCAAAAAAAGATCAAGACGGTATGTTCGCCGTTTTATTTCAGAAGCACCCAAGTTGCGCCGTTTCCGCCGTTGGCGGCGGTTTCTTTTCCGCTTTTTCCGGCGTGCGGATTCCGCTCAATATAGTGCTGCACCAGCTTTTTCAGTACCGGTTCTTCTTTTGAATGGTTGCCTTTTCCGTGGATAATTAAAACTTTTTTGTATGCCATCCGCACGCAGTCATCAAAAAAAATATCGAGGGCGGTTTCCGCCTGTTCGGCGGTCATTCCGTGTAAATCAATGCGTGCATCGATTTTTATTTTGTCGGGATTGAGGGGACGGGAAGTTTTATGGTCGGGCTTTTTCGCCGCATCTTTGTCGACAACGCCGTAGCGGAGCATCCATGCTTTTTGAATTTGATGTATTTCGGAATTTTTTTCTTTTTGCGGATCCTGCCGTTTTGATTTTTCCGTATTCAGTTTTTTTTCTCGAGCGATGCGTTTTTTACCGTACGGTTTTGCCGTTCCCGTTTCCCATTGATCTAAAATATCGCCGAAGTTTTTTGCCATAAGCGAAGTATACCATATTTTAATAATTTTTGAAATAATTAAAATTTTTTCTGTTGACAATTTTATGGTATTGGGATAAAGTACAAGGCGTTTCTAAAAACTTATCATTTAAAAAAGTTTTTAGAAATTGGGCGGTTTAAAACATCTCATTTTAAAATATGCCGCTCAATGCCCTTTTGAATCTTGAGGTTGTTTTTTTTGGAGGATTTTTATGAAAATGAGTATTAAAAGAGCTAGTCGTTTTTTAGTGTCGTTATCCGTTATAACGCTGACGGGAACATTTCCAATGTTTATTTTGCTTTCAAAACAAAAAGACAAGCTTTTGAACACGATGGATGAATTCGAATATTTGCGAACCGCTGTTGATGAATTGTGGGATGTTTCTCTTTTGCTTACCAATTATTCCCGCCTTTATGTTGCTTCAGGCGATATTACGTATTATGAATCGTATAATAAATTACTTGCATGGCGAAACGGTGAGGCGGCGCGTCCGGCGGATGAGGTATCTTTTGCGCAGGGTGAAAAAATTTCTGAGCTGGATATTTTTAAAGCGAGCGGGGCGACTGAAGATGAGGTTGCATTGTATGAACAGAGTATAGCGTTATCCGAAAATCTGGCAAAATTGGAAACACAGGCGATGGAATCAAAGCGTACCAATCGTTTTGTTCCCGGTCTCGCGACGATCCGAGAAGGAGAGCCGATTGATGCCTTTGCTATACGTATTTTGTTTGACGGCTTTTATCAAGGGAATGTAAAGAAAATCCAAGAACCGCTTAACATATTATATGAGCGTTTTGAGACTCGTTCCGAGAAGGTAATACAGCGTGAAAAACTGAGCTATAATATTTTAGGAGCCGTCACCTTTATCTGCCTTATTTGTGTGGCAGCGGTGGTTATTATTACTCTTTCTTTTGTTTCACGAAAGTTTCTCAAACCGGTGTTGGGTTCCGCTCACATATTTGATTCACTGGGTGAAGGCGACTTGACGGTTACGATGAAAGTAAAAGATAAAAATGAAATGAGTAAAATTGCGCAAGGATTGAATACCGGAATCGGTAATTTGCGAAATTTAATCGTCATTATTAAAAAGAACTCCGCATTTTTGGATAAAGTCAGTGTGGATCTTGCAACAAATATTAACGCCATGGCGGCTTCGATTCGGCAGATAAACATCGGAATTGATGAAACAAAAAATGACGTGCAAACGCAATCATCAGGAGTTACCGAAACGGCAAGTACGATTGAGGAAATGATTCGTACTATTAGCAGTTTGAGTGATAATATTCAGCAGCAAAGTGCAAATATTGTTGAAGCGTCGTCATCGGTGGAACAGATGATTGCGAATATCAACCAAATTACGCATACGCTTGAAAACAACAATGAACTGATGAAAAATTTAAACGAACAAACGACTATCGGAAAAAACGGTATGAATAAAGCAAACGCGGTGATTACGAAGATAGCCGAACGCACGGATTCTCTTTTGGAAGCAAGCTCGGTTATTCAAAATATTGCAGGACAGACAAACCTCCTCGCGATGAACGCTGCGATTGAAGCGGCTCACGCCGGCGATAGCGGAAAAGGCTTTGCCGTTGTTGCCGATGAAATTAGAAAACTCGCCGAAGAGTCGAACATGCAAGGGCGGGAAATTTCCAAAGCTTTGAAAGAAACAACAGGTATTATCAAAGAGTTGGTTGCCGCCGGCGGTGAAGCGGAACATGCGTTTGGACAAACGGTTGAGCTTGCCGAAAAAATTGCCAGACAGGAAAACAGTATTACGCTTTCAATGCAGGAGCAGGCGAACGGAAGTAAAGAAGTGTTACAGGCGATGCGTGAAATAAACGAATCAACACAGCAAGTGGATGCCGGCTCGAAAGAAATGCTTTTAGGAAGCGAAGGTGTTGCGAAAGAGATGAAGCAGTTAAGTGAGATAACCGTCAACATTAATAACCGTATGATTGAAGTTGCCGGTGGTGCTACGCAAATTAATGCGGCTCTGGTACAAGTCGACAAATTGACCGATCAGAACAAAAACATGATTCAGCATCTTAATAAAGAAGTTTCGAAGTTTACGGTGTAATGGTATCGCGTAAAAAACCGCAATAAGTGTTTTGTACCTCAATATGCGGTTTTCGAATTAAATATGTAAGGAGGCACTGATTAATTCAATCGAGAATTAATCAGTGCTCACCTTTAAAATCTATTGTTTCGTAAATGTTCAGAATCTACCTTATTATACTGAACATTGAGAAAGAATAAGGAAACGCTGTTAAACGGCGTCAAGCCTTTAATCAGCGTTTCCGTAAGGACTTTTTAATCTTGTAAAAAAACGAAAAGGCAATATAATAAAACTACATGAACTACAGTGAACTTTTACAAAGTGCTGCGAAAGCATGCGGAAACTGTGCTTGCGTTGGGCTTGACATTGTGCCGGAGCTTTTACCGGACGGCATAAGCATTGATGAATTTCTGGACACATTTTTACGTGAGATAAAGCAGCGCGGACTTATCCCTGCCGCTTTTAAACCGAATATTGCATATTTTGCAAGCATGAACAAAGCGTTTGAGGGAAACTTTGCCGGATACCAAAGTTTAGCTCATGCGATGCAATTGATTCGTACGGAATTTCCCGGTGTACCGATTATTTTAGATGCCAAACGGGGAGACATTGCAACGAGCAGTTTAAAATATGCTGAAGAAGTTTTTAAAAGCTGGAAAGCGGATGCAACGACCGTGAGTCCCTACATGGGACACGATTCGGTTTTACCGTTCCGCAAAGGTTTTGAGCAAAAAGGCGTGTACGTGTTAAATCGCACAAGTAATGCGGGTGCAAAAGACGTGCAAAACCTCCCGCTCAGCACCGATGAATGTATCTACGAAAAAGTTGCCGAGCAAATTATCGGATACGCGCGCGAATATCCGGGAACCGGTGCGGTAGTCGGCGCTACCGGTTTAGAAGAACTCAATCGGCTTGCACGAATCTACGCAGCGGCAGGCTGTGTTCCGCTTTTAATTCCGGGGGTCGGCTCACAGGGCGGCAGTGCCGGAGATGTGATTGCAGCTTTGCAGCAAGCCGGTTACGAGGTAAGCTTGGTCCGTATTAACAGTTCGAGCGGTCTCACATTCCCTTGGAAAAAAGAAAAAATCGCCCCGTCGAATTGGCTTGAAGTTTGCATGAGTGCGGTAAAAAAGTTTTTAAACGAAACCAAAATATAACCGAAACATCGCAGCGGCGCAAGTATAAAATTAGTAGCTTGATTTTTATAAAAATTTTCAGTAGAATAAAAAAATGGTTGTTTCAGATCAATTTATTTCAGAAAAGATATTACAAATCAGTAAGCACTATACACAAAATATTGCAACAAGATTTTTACGCCCGATTTTTGTCGGTATTTTTTCCGATGTAAACTTAATGCACAACATTTCCGACCTGACGGAGCACACGCGGGATTTTATTCTCCAGGGACAAAGTTTGTATGATCTGTACAATCAAATTTTTTCAATGGCGAATTTTATCTTTTTGGTACGGCGTGATATTTTGCCGAATTTACATAATCTTTCGGCGGCAAACACGCAAAATGCCGGAGAGGATAAAGTGTACCGCATTATGGCATTCAGCAGTTTACCGATTAATATCAATATTCTTGCCGACCAACTCTGTGATTTATTTGAAACAACGGTTCAATTTGATAAAGCTCACTCATACCGCAATAAGACCGTGCTCAGTCAATTCCCGCAAGCCGCTACTTTTTATTACTTGATTGGAAAAGAAAAAAAATAATGCGGCGTATCGAGTTTTGATGCAGCGTATCAGCGGATACAATGCTTGGAAAAGTTTGTTTTACAGTGTTTTCGCGCTTTCAGGAAACGCTGACTAAAGGCTTGACGCCGTGTATCAGCGTTTAGAGATGCCTTCAATTCTCAATTAAATTAATCAGTGGCTCCTTCAGCAGATAAAGCATAAAAATTTTACTTGAAAAAAAGCTGCGGCGTGATTATACTTATGGTATGAAAAGTGTTTATGTTGATTACAATGCAACAACTCCGATTGACAGCAAAGTCAAAAAGGTTTTAATTGATGCATTCGATTTATATGCAAACGGTTCCAGCATGCACGAAGACGGCAGAATCGTTGCAAAGAAAATAGAAAAAGCGCGTACACAAGTTGCCGATTTAATAAACTGCGAACCATCTGAAATTATATTTACGTCAGGCGGTTCGGAATCGAACAACACCGTGTTTCAAACGATGTGTTCGACGCTCCTTTTATCGACGGCTAAAGCAGAACGTCTCTATGGCGCCCGCAAGATGATAATTACCACACAGATTGAACACCCGTGTGTTTTGCAGTCGGCTCACGAGTTGGAACGCCGCGGTTTTACGGTTGTTTTTTTGCCGGTTGACTCGAAAGGGTATGTTAACCTCGATCGGTATACAGCCTTGTTGGAAGAATCCGAAAAAACGGATGATCCTGCAAAAAAAGTGCTGCTTGTTTCGATTATGACGGCGAACAACGAAATCGGAACGATTCAGCCGATAAAGCAAATGTGCGAACGAGCCCATCATGCAGGGGCATTATTTCATACCGACGCCGTTCAAGCAGTCGGCAAAATTCCCGTTGATGTAAAAGATACCGGCGTTGACTATCTTACGATGTCGTGTCACAAAATTTACGGACCGAAAGGCATCGGGGCGCTGTTTATCAAAAAAGGCTGTCCCATAGAACCCCTTATCAAAGGCGGGCATCAAGAACACGGTTTGCGGGCGGGAACGTACAATGCGCCGTCGATTATTGCGTTCGGTAAAGCGGCGGAATTGGCAAAGCAAAATTTACCCGAATACATGGAACACACGAAAGCGTTGCGCGATCGGCTTTGTGCCGGTTTAAAAGCGGCGATTCCAAATATCTGCATCAACGGCGATATTGAAAACGGCATTCCGAACACCGCCGATATTTCTTTTCCGGGTGCGGAAGGCGAAGCAATTCTCCTCCATTTGGATGTACGCGGTATCAGGGCTTCAACCGGTTCCGCCTGTGCGTCCGGCAGCTTGGAGTCGTCACACGTGATTGTTGCAACCGGTGCCGGTCCCGAACTTGCACATGGCTCGATCCGTTTCAGTCTCGGAAAATATTCAACGCAAGAAGAAGTCGACTATATTTGTGAAGTTCTCCCGCCGGTGATTAAAGAGCTGCGCAGTTTTTCTACGCTCGGTGTGTAAAACCGCCGTAACGGAGTTTCGATTATTACGCGATACGATTTTCTAATTGCGAATAACGAAAAAGCCAAAAAACATGACCGCTTGCATAACAGCGACTCTGTTTATCGGCTGTCAGCAAGCGGCGAAATGAAACATTGAATCTTCGGAAAAAGCTATTTTATTTTTGCGGATTCTGCTTGGTAAAAAAGAAACTAAAAAAGTTTTTTACCTTGCTCGTTTTTTTGGCGCCTTGTTTTTCGATCGCCATGTTCATATAAACGCTTTGAGAGCAAACCGCATCCGTGCTGTCGGTTGCGGCAATTTGCTTTAACGTTCCGTTGCTTTGCATAACGCGACCTTTGACCGTGTCTCGAAGCTGCACCGCAATATAGTCCGCAATTTTTTGCTTGACTGCGCTGTCATAAATCGGCACGGCAATTTCGATGCGGCGTTCCGTGTTTCGGGTCATTAAATCGCTCGAAGAAATAAAATACTTTGCGGCGCTTCCTTCACCGAAAACATAAATGCGAGCATGTTCCAAAAAGCGACCGACAATGCTATAAATTTTTACATGCTCCGTCGCCCCTTTGATATTCGGCAAAAGGCAACAGATTCCGCGAATAATCATGGTAACCTGCACACGCGCATTTGAACACTCGACAATTTTATCAATAATGTCTTTATCGGTCAGCGAATTGATTTTGAAAAAAATACGTCCTTGTTCGCCTTTTACCCGCTCCTGTTCCATCAAGGCTAACACGGTTTGCTTTAACGAGTGCGGCGCTTGCAGTAAATTCAAATAATTTCCCGCAATCTGCCCTGTCGCAATGTTTTTAAAAAAATCGTTTGCATCCAAGCCGATACTTTCATTTGCGGTGATTAAACTTACATCGCAATAGAGCTTTGACGTATTTTCGTTGTAATTACCCGTTCCGATTTGTGTGATGTACTTTACTTTGCTTTTTTCGCGGTATGCAATTAAACAAATCTTCGAGTGAATTTTATACTGCTCAAATCCGAACAAAATATTGCATCCTGCGTTGTATAATATTTCCGAATAGTTGATATTGTTCTCTTCATCGAAGCGGGCTTTTAACTCCATGACGACGGTAACGTCCTTGCCGTTTTCGCTTGCGTTCGCCAAATACTGCACGAGCTTGGAATTTTTTGCGAGTCGGTAAATGGTGATTTTAATGGAAAAAACGCGATCGTCGTTTGCCGCTTCTTTTATCAAATCCAAAAAAAGTTTCATATCGTCGTAGGGATAAAAAAGCATCACGTCTTTTTTTTCAATCAATGCAATTTTTGATTTTGCATCGTTTTCGACTTTGTATGAAATAAAAGGTTCATTGCACACGCGCATTTTAATGGCGGAAGGCAGTTGTTTTTCAAGTTCAAATATATAATTCATTTTTATCGGAGCTTGCGAAACGAAAAGACTTTGCTCCGTCAATTTGAGCTGCGAAAGTAAAAACTTTTGAGCGGCACTTTTCAGCGGAACGGAAGTTTCCAGCCGCACTGCTTGCTGCCGCGTTCTCCGTTTAATAACTGCTTTCATATAATCTTTGTAGTTTTCAAACTCGTCACGGATTTCGCTGCCTTCCGTAAAATCAAAGTTTCGCGTTACATTGATAACCGCACTGTGATCGACGGTGAGCCCGTAAAAAAGCTCCGGCGCAAATGCTTGTAAAATTTCCGACAGCAAAATATAGGTAAAATTTTTTTGCGTTCGGAGCGGAATAAAGAGCGGAAAATCATTCCGAATGGGGACGAGCGCATAAAGATTTTTTTTCTTATTTGCGAGCGTTAAAAAAATATAGAGTTTGTCATTTTCCAAAAACGGAAAAGGATGAGAACTGTCAATAATCTGCGGCGAAAGGAGCGGCATAAGGTTATCGCGAAAATAGGTTTCGGTATACTTTTTTTCTTCGTCTGAAAGCTCGTTAAAACTTTTGCAGATGATACCGTTTTTTTTCAGTTCATCGGTTACCCGCGCGTACAGATCATCTCTTTTTTGATACAATTCCGGGAGCATCGCCAGTACGGTGTCTATTTGCTCCTGCGCGGTCATTTCCGTTTTATTATCGCGGTAATTTTTTTTTAAAACACTCAAGTCGGTTAAACTACCGATGCGTACCATAAAAAATTCCGTGAGGTTGCTCGTGAATATACTGATGAATTTTAGTTTTTCAAACGGCATCACACTCGGATCTTTTGCTTCGTCTAAAACTCGTTCATTAAAACGCAGCCACGAAACTTCGCGGTTTTGCGTATATACTGTTTCCATGGTAAGCCTCCACTATGATAGCGATGAAAGTAAAATGCCTTCGCGTAAACCGGTATTACAGACAATCACTTCGTGTGCATTAAACTTTTCTAAAATATTTTTTACGATAATAGTTCCCGGCGTAATCGTATGGACGCGCTCCGGTACCACTTGTAAAATCGTTTTAAACAGTTTCGGATTTTGTGCCAGTAATTCTTTGTACAATAAAACGACATCGTTATACGAAAACTTTGTGTTGCTGTTATTTGGCATAAATTCACTGAGGATATTTCCGATGGCACGAACGGTTCCGCCGATTCCGAAAATAACTTCACTTGAAACGGCGGCTTCCCGTTCCATTCGTTTTTTAACGAAGCTGTTTATTTTTTTTGCTTCCTGTGTTGACGGCAACACAAGTGCAATATTATTTTTGTATAACGAAAGCGAACCAAAATCCAAATTCAAATACACGTTGGCGGCTTTATTTTTAAAATGCACAATTTCGGTGGAGCCGCCGCCAATGTCAACGGTAAAACCTTCCGTTGCATTACACGAAAGTGCAATTCCTGCATAACCGAGTTTTGCTTCTTCTTCCTGCGATAAAATCATCAAATCGATATGTGTTTGCTCTTTGACGACTTGATTAACTTCGGCGGCATTTTCGATATTGCGCAATGATGCCGTTGCAAACACCAAAGTTTTTTCAACGGCAAAAAGTTCAACCGTGCTTAAATGCGTGGAAAGCACTTTGATGAGTTTGCGGCATCCTTTTTCCGTGAGTCGTCGGTTCTCAATATACGTTACCAAACCGGCAACTATTTTTTTGGTAAAAAGTGTTTTCGGAATTTTATCTGAAACTTCATAGACTTGTAAACGAACCGTGTTGGCTCCGATGTCAATGACTGCGTATCTCATAGCTTGAGTATAGATAAAAGCGATCTTTTTATCAAGGAGCGGAGCAAAAAAAGCGTAAATCTTTTTTATGGAATGCCGAAATAGGAGATAGAGGATTTGATTGTATGGAACAGAAAAAAATTTTGTGGATTTTTTCAATTCTTACCGCTTTTTTACTTTTGGTGTTTGCCGTTGCATGGTATTTTTATTCACCGGCACGTCGTCAAAACAGCAGCAAAATTACAAAGCTGGAAGAAACGCAGGCAGCACCCAAACCGGCTCTTGCGAGTGTTGATCCCGATGCCTGGGCAAAAAATACCGAGCATGTTCCGACGCCGAATTCGCAAAATCCGCCGGTAATCAATATTGACAATACGGTTACGTTGGTGAACGGGGGGAAAGAACTTGACGTAACCGGTTTGGTCGCCGATAATAAAACGATCGAAGGAGAACTTCCCGCATCGATTTCAAATGAACTGCGTGCGACGGTAAAGCCGGCAAGCTCCGACGATAAAAATAAAGAAAGCGCAAAGGAAGTCGATGCAAGGGTACCGTCGAACGAGAGCAAAAAAAAGGAAACGGCTCAAACTTATCCGACAAAAACAGTGAAACCTACCGGTAATACGGCAGCGTCAAAGACGACCGTTTCAAAAAAAACAAATACAGCGAAGACGAAGAAAACAACGGCAAAAACAACGACCCCGCAAAAAGTGTACTGGGTACAAACCGCATCGTTGACGAGCCGCTTGTATGCTGAAGAAGCTCGCAAGCGCTTGCAGGAAAAAAACTTCAAGGCGGAAATTTTTACCAAGGATACAGCGCAAGGATTGGTACATCGTGTCAGAGTCGGACCATTTGAAAATAAAACCGAAGCGAATTACTGGCTTTCGAGTATCAAAAAACTGGACGGTTTTGAAGACAGCTTTGTTTCGGAAGAAAAAGTAAACTGAGTTCGGGCTGCAGCGAGTGTTCTTCCGCACGATATCTTGACAAGTTTTCGCTTTTCCGCTACACTGCACAATGGGTGAGGTTGTTTTGTGGAAGACGAGATTTTAACGATTGAAGAGATCGCCCGTTATTTACGCGTTTCCGAACGTACCATTTACGATTGGGCGCAACGCGGAGAAATCCCTTGCGGAAAAATCGGTACTGTGTGGCGGTTTAAACGGAGTGAAATCGAAAAGTGGGTCAACGCAAAATTAAGCGGAACAAGAAAAACGGAAAATGCTCGCGGAAAAATGAATGCAGTACCTATTATTTTACCGGAGCGGATTGTATTTACCGATTCAGCGACGAAACGTGATGTGATGAGCATCCTCATTGACAAACTTGCCGAAGCACCGCAAGTGAAAGATAAAAACAATCTCAAGGAAGCAATGATAAAACGCGAAGGGCTGATGTCGACTGCATTGGGGCGTAAGATTGCAATTCCTCATGTCCGCATTGATTCGGTAACCGATCTTGTTATGGCTCTGGCAATTTCAAAAAAAGATATTCTTGATTTTGATCCTCTTGACGGGGAGCCGGTTCGCCTGGTATTTATGATTGCCGCTAACTCAAATCAGCATGCATATTATTTGCAAGTGTTATCGCATCTCATGTTTAGTTTAAAAAACGAAAATATCGCCGAGCAGTTGCTTGATTGTAAAACTGCCGATGAAGCTTATGCGATATTGCGTACTGCACAATTCAGTGTTATAACCGCTGATAACGAAAGTGAGAGATACGATGCCTGATCAAATTGACAGCAGCTATAAAATTGCTTCGGATTTTTCCTCTATAACACATACGAAAACACCTCGTAAAAAGCAAACGGAAAAAAAACATCGTAAGTTCACGGCATTTATGGATGAAAGTATCGCGGAAACAGTACCTGAAGCAATGCATTTTAATGCTTCGGAAAAATTCGCCGGAGATGATGAAGTGCTGATTCGGCTGCAAGATGAAGTGTTTTCAAAAGGCGATGTACTCCATCATAAAGTAACGCTTGAAACAATTAAAGAGTATAAAAAAGCGATTGCGGATTTTCTCGCTTATTTTGTTGCTCACACCTATGATTTTAAAAAAACACCGGAGCGGATGACTTCTTTTCGCCGACCAAAATCGTCGACCATTCGATTGATAAATGAAAAACTCGAAAAGTTTGCAACGGAGCTTTTTTCCAACCAATTAAAACAGCTTGAAATTTTGGAACGCGTCGACGAAATCAAGGGATTGATTGTCGATTTAATGCGATAAGCTGCCGCACTTTTAAATTTTTAAACATGGTGTTATTTTTATACTGACAGTTGACAGTTTATATTTTTCGTTATATAATGCTTCATTATATAACGAATGTTGCTTATAAACTTGGAGGCGATATGCATGTTGTGAAAGAAAGTGTTTGCGGGACACTCCAGTCGAACGATTGTTTGATTCGGGTGGAGCCGGCAAAGACTTTGGAATTGGTAATCGAAAGTTCCGTCAAAAATGAATTTGGCGAACAAATCGAAAAAGTGATTCGGAAAACGCTGGCGGAGCTTGCAATACAAGCGTGCCGCTTGACGATTGAGGACAAGGGCGCTTTGGATTGTACGATTGCTGCTCGTGTTCAAACTGCGATAGAGAGGGCGAGCCGAAATGAAAAATAGACGAAGTATGCTTTTTATGCCAGGCAATAATCCGGGAATGCTGGTTTCCGCCGATATTTTAGGCGCTGACTCCGTGATTTTTGACTTGGAAGATGCGGTTGCTTTGACGGAAAAAGATGCTGCGCGCTCCTTGGTGTGCAATGCGTTAAAAACGCTCCGCTTTGAAAATTCTGAAATCACCGTGAGAATTAACCCGATTAATTCGCCGTACTGGGAAGCTGATTTGGAAGCGGTGGTGCCGTGTACGCCCGATGCAATTGTGGTGCCGAAAGCGTCCGTAAACGCGGTTCACAGCGTGGAGCAAAAAATCGCCGATGTCGCAAAAAAGTGCGGTATTCAAACACCGCCGAAAATGCTCATGCTCGTTGAATCCGCCTATGGCATTATGGATTTGCAGGCGATTGCGGGCGCGTCAAAAAACATTGAAGCGTTACTGCTGGGGGGAGAGGATTTTTCGGTTGATATGGGCATTCAGCGGACGCGGCTTTCCAAAGAATTGGAATACGCCCGCTTCACACTGACGACGGTCGCCCATGCGTTTCAGTTGGACAGTTTGGATACACCGTTTACCGACGTTGATGATGCCGAAGGTTTGCGGCTCGATACGCAATTTGCGAAAAGCATCGGATTTTCAGGCAGGCTTTTGATTAACCCGCGCCAAGTTGAAGACGTCCACGAAATATTTTCGCCGACCGAAAAGGAAATTGAAAACGCAGTGGCGATTTTGGCGGCAAACGAAGAAGCAAAAAAAGCAGGCTTGGGGGTTTTCAGCTTTAAAGGAAAAATGGTCGACTTGCCGGTTATTAAACGGGCGCAAGCTTTGTATGAAAGTGCCGTTGCCTGGGGCTTACTGAAAGAGGGGGCATTTTAATGCGTAATATTCTCGGACGTGAAGGGTTGGATAATCCTTTTCAGGGAGCTTTTGCAAAACAGAAAAAAAGTTCCTATCATTTTACAAAAAACGTAAAGCCGGTATTCGGCAAAAGTTTGGACGCTGTTTTGGATGCACTTCATTTGCATGACGGTATGACTATCAGTTTTCACCATCATTTGCGAAACGGAGATTTTGTTTTAAACATGGTGATGGAGAAACTGCAAGCACGTGGAATTAAAGATGTAACCGTGATGGCTTCTTCGATTTTTCCGACTCATGCAATTCTCGTTGACTGCATGCGCGATAAAACGGTTACGCAAATTATGACTTCGTACATGTCCGGTCCCGTTGCACGGGCGGTGAGCGAAGGCTTGTGCGAAAAGCCGGTGATTATGACCACGCATGGCGGGCGCCCCCGCATGATACTCGAAAAAGAAGTTACGATTGATGTTGCGTTTTTGGCGGCTCCGGCGGTTGACGCTTCGGGGGCAATTTCAGGAAGTGAAGGACCGTCATCGTGCGGTTCGCTTGGTTATGCGGTAGCCGATGCTCAATGTGCGAAAACGGTGGTCGCCATTACCGATTATGTGTGTGACAGCGTAAAGCACCCGGATATTGCAGGCGGTTTTGCCGACTTCGTCGTGGAAACGGAGCGGATCGGCGATCCGAAGGGCATTGTGAGCGGAACGACGCAAATTACCAAAGACCCGATCGGTTTAAAAATTGCCCGCGATTGCCGTACTTTGATTGAATATTCGGGACTTTTCAAAGACGGATTCAGCATGCAAACGGGCGCTGGCGGTATTTCACTGGCGGTTGCCGCCGAAGTTGAAAAGCAAATGCTGAAAAAAAACATCAAAGGCAGTTTTGGCTGCGGCGGCATTACTGCGTATTTTGTCGGTATGCTTGAAAAAGGGCTTTTTAAAGATTTATACGATGTGCAGTGCTTTGACTTGACGTCGGTTGCATCAATCGAAAAAAATAAAGCCCACCATAAAATTTCCGCCGACCTTTATGCTAACCCCAATAATCCCGAACATGTTGCCGGTAAATTGGACGTCGTGATTTTGGGAGCAAGCGAAATTGATACCGGTTACAACGTCAACGTTACGACCGGATCGGACGGTGTTATTCTCGGCGGTTCAGGCGGACATGCGGATACGGCAGCCGGTGCAAAATTGACCGTCATTGTGTCAAAGCTCTTTAATGCTCGTATTTCCTGTCTTGTTGATCAGGTGCGGACGATTACTACGCCGGGTGAAACGGTTGATGCGCTGGTAACGGAACGCGGTATTGCAATCAATCCCCGCCGTGCCGATTTAATTGCACAGCTCAAAGCGGAAACCAATTTGAAGATTCTTACCATCGAGGAACTGCTTGAACTCGCACAAAGCTTTACCGGTAAACCGGCGGTTATGCCGCGGTCGGGAAAAACAATCGGGTTGAGCTGTTACCGCGACGGCACTATTTTGGATACGATTGACAAGATTTAGAAAAACACTTCGAAGCTTCAAAACTTTTAAGCCGGTCTGCCGAAATCGAGGCAGACCGGCTTTTATAAAAAATGGTTGGCACATCTATTCCTTAATTCCAAGATAGCCGAGACAAACCTTTTGCTTCTGCATGAGGGGTAAGCGTGTCGGTGAGTTCTTGAAAGATATCGGCATGGCTTGTTTTGCTTTTTTTTTGCCTTGCGTCAAGCACCCGCACGGTACGCACAACAACTAATAGGTAATACTAAAACTTTTCCGCTCAAAGTACCCGCCGCTCGGTATTAATACCCCGAAATTGTAAAGTTATTCGCTGTATACAATCTCGATTTATCGTTTTGATTGTCCTTTGCCCATTTATCTTTATAAATTTCCAGTTCGCTGCTGTTTTGAACATACACATGTCCCGTATTCTTCATATCCTTAGGGATGGCAAAATTATTATTATCAATATTTGCAGGTGTTCTTGCCGTAATAAATAGTGCCGTAATCTTATTTCCAGAAAAATTATTCACCCATATCTTTTTTAAATCCGGTAAATCAATGACACCGTACTTGAACATCGCCATGCAAGCCTGATTCTTGATTTCCGTTATTTTATAGGCACTGCCGTTATGAGACCCATTTGCTAAATAGACAGCGAAAAACGGATCAGAACCGCTTGTTTGCTGCAATTGTATTGTAGTACCGTCGGCAAGTCTTGCTTGTAAGCCATTTAACTTCGGATTATTTTTTACGGCAAGACGCACTGTACAGTTTTCGTAGGTGTAACTTGAACCTTGCTGTTCTTTTTCAATAAGATTACCGTACGCATCATTGAAATAGCGATTCGACTTATTAATTTGCACTTTTTCCAATGCAGTACAATTAAAGAACGCAAGGTTATCACTTATATCTCCTTCAAAGCCGTCAGGGAAAATAATTTCTTTTAAGTTCGCTGCACTGTAAAATGTAAATCCTTTAATCTGTGCTATGTTCTTCGGCAAAATAACTTTTATAATTGCCTCATTGGTATTATAATTAAAAATTTTGCTTGGAAACATTTGTTTTGCATTTGGGCTGAAATTTTCGGCTGCTGCAAAGTTGCTTATCATATCAAGAACAGGATGCCGACTAAAATCAATTATTCCGTCAGCAGGATATGTTACCTGAGTATCACACGGCAACATTGTGATTTCTCCGCTACTGTTATCTACTTGTATGGTTATGGGAGGCTCGCCCGGTATCACCGCTTTACCGTCCGCATCAAAATGTACGCTTGTATCATAACCTATTGTAAGTGTTTGTGCTTGCACCATCGGCAGTTCAAAGCTATAGCCGTAAATGTCTTTGGTAGCACCGATCGTATTCGTTCCGTAAAAGCTCGCCGTAGCGGGCGGGTCGGAAGCATCGCTTTGATCAATTTTTGCTCGTATTGATTGTACCAGGTTTGCACCGTTTTTTGAAGCAATTTGTACTTTTAGTTTTCCGTCATTCAAATCGGATGCATGAACGAAAGCGACCGCACCTGAAATCGATACCATACCATTATTTAATTTAATCTCGCATGGACTTGAGACTCCGGAATGATCAACGGTTACCTTAAACCCGTCTTGCCTTCCGACCGTAAGCTTATATGTTTTGCTCGTTTCTTCATCTTCGGCGGTAACGGTAAACACGGTTGTAATACTGTTCATTGTTCCATCGCTGATTGGCTGCAAAGTGCATTCCTCGTTTTTATTCTTTTTTTCATGCCCTGAAGGGCCGTTCCATTGACATACTGCGCCGGCAGCAAGGTCGGTAATTTTTACCGTGCACTTCGTATCGCTCAATTTATACGGATAGTCCGTTTTTTCAGCCGTATCGGTATTTGCTGTACCGGAAGCTGAGAATGAAATAGGCGTATATGATGACGCTTCGTCTTTTACGGAAAGACTGAAATTTGTTTTATCGCTATACTGATAATCTCCTTCGCATGAAAATTCCTCTGAGCGTAAACCGACCGTATCGGTTACAAAACCGGTGAGTGTTCGTTTTCCGTTTGCTTTGTTAAGCGTTGTACTTGAGTCCGCTTTTACAAGCGTCTTTATGGCTATTGTCGCTTTTCCTTCCGGATTATTAAAGTCACGTGAAAACAGTGTCTTATCATATTTCGTGCCGCTTTTAATGGTAACGATATTAGAAACAAGCGAAATATCGTGATGTATTGTATCGGCGTTCCGCGTAAGTACAAAGCTGTCGCCGTCCTGTGTTACATCAAGTGCGGCGGGCGGCGTATTGCACCGTATCGTAAAGCGCTTTTCGGCAAATAATGCCCCGCCCTCTTTTTTGATGAGTTTTACTGTAACGGGAACTTCTGCACCTTTTGAGCTTGCGTTGCCGTCGGCTTCTTTTTTGAACGTAAACGTAAATTGAAACTTATCATTTTCGCTTAAAGTAATTTTTGGGGCTTTTCCGGCTGCAAAATACGCGCTTTGAGAAGGAGCGTCAAGCGTTAAAACGGCAGTATAGCCGACATTATATTCGTTTTTTATATTGACGGTTCCGGTAATATCTTTTTCACTCGGCACATAAACGGTATTGTTATAGCCTGTCGCAGAAGTATCATAAAGAACAATCGTATTGGAACGGTCTTTTGCCAGCTCTCTTTCTATAAATTCCTTTATATCCATTCGTTGTTTGCAGGATGTTCCAAAACTTAAAGTAAATATGATGATAAAAATCGTTATTACTGTTTTGAAAGAGTCCTTTATAACCGGCAATACTTTAGAAACGAAAAACAAGCAAAGAGAACCTTGCTGAGTTTTAATATTACGCTTCATAAAAAGCCTCCTCTGTTCTTAAACCTGTTATTTTAAAATATTTATAAAATCTTGTCAAGTTATTTTTGTAATTTTACGATCATCTTTCAAAAAGGTTCAGAGCCACGTATACTGAACATTGAGAAACAATAAGGAAACGCTGTTAATGGTGTAAAACCTTTAATCAGCGTTTCTCTATACCATCATAAATACCGTTTTTATGCAATATCACCGTGCAGCTAAATTGCCTCATTCGGTAAAAAGATATGTGCATCTCACACGATTTTTACCGCATTTC
>ERZ1673752.1940-NODE-1940-length-25808-cov-6.340038_pt1 | contig 25808 bp, 21 predicted proteins | sample MGYA00580195_ERZ1673752 | MGnify/ENA primary metagenome ERZ1673752 (study PRJEB41218, sample SAMN15661744) | gut metagenome | host: Homo sapiens | place: Canada: London | collected 2015-08-20/2019-03-30 | study: EMG produced TPA metagenomics assembly of...
CGAGAAAAGCATTGGTTTGCGCTTCGGTGAGGTCGCTCAACAACTGATCGTATGCAATAGAATCGAGGAGCAAATAGCGGTTCTTTTGTGGTATGTCACAAGAGTTGAAATTTAGCTGAGCAATACGAACCGCTTGGCGAGTCATAGTTTTAACGGGAAATCCTTCTGTTTCTCCTGGCTTGAACCACGATTTCAGTATCTCGGTGGCGATAATGTCGTCAAGGGCACCTCGTGCAGCGGAGAGTACGGTTGCGCGTTTATCATACGAAAGTTCGTACTTATCCGCATTGGGGATATAGATGGGGTCCGTATAGAATTCAGAAAGGCTGAATTGAACTTCCTGGTCAACTTTCTCTGAGGCAACCTTCGGACGGGCGATGGGACCTACAGAGGCTTTGATTTCAGCGCCCGAGCCGGGGATGTGTACCACCTTGCCGGCGCGCACGAATTCGTCCGCATTGAATGATTTGGAGAGGAAGGAGTTGTCGGGGAAAAGGTCTTGAACGAAATGGTCCAACCAGATTTCTTTTTGTATAGGCATAGGTGTTAGAGGTTAATGATATGAGTGGAATTTAGCATTGAATTTTTCCAGGTATGCATCAGGGTATGCATCGCGCAGCTCTTGGAGACGTCCTGCTCGATCAAGTTCGTTCCAGCTCATCTCAAGAAGGTCGACTTTTGGAGAGGACTGTGTATCATCCTTCAGCTGTGACACAACGCTTTTTCGCCGAGGCATGGACTCAAGTAAGGAGAGGACATCATCGGGAGCGACATCAAAGAGTTTAGCGAATGTATCTTTTTGTCCGTTGGCAAGGCTACCCTCACGGAGTGCAGAGGCAAGCATTGAGTCAAAGCGACTGCGTTTATCGGCAAGTTCCTTTTGCGCTGCCTCACGCTGTTCTTGCTGTAGCTTGCCCAATTCTTCGCGCATAGAAGCGAGTTGCCCAAGCTGCTCACGCAAGGCTTTTAGGGCATCCTCGTCCCGGGCAGAATCGGCAAGCCCGAGGAGCTTTTTCAGTTCTGGGTTCATTGTATAAGGTTCTGTTGTTTGGTTCTGTCGGTCAGTCAGCTCGAGGATGGAGGGTATATCTTCCTCGGCTACACGTTTTCCACCTGCATCGTACAAAGCGAGCGCATTGTGGTTGCTCGGTATGTTGCAGATTGAGGCTTCACGCACTACCCAACGAGTTACCGTAGGTTCATCCTGACCCTCCAAGTAGAGTGAGGAGTCACCGTTCGACTCCAAAACCCATGCGCCTATGGAGCAGGCATTTATATAACCGGCCTCAACCTTTCGGGCAATCTCTTTGCCCTGTGGGTCGAGCTCGTCGAAGTGCGCGTCTGCCAAGATGCGATCGTTGTCAATGCGGATGTTATCCCATCGTCCAATGGGCATCGTGCAGTCGTCGTGATTGTAGAACATTACGGGATTCTTCCGGAACTCGTCCAAAGAAGCTCCTGCTGTTAACATCCGAAATCCGTAGCTGTTGACGCTTTCGTCGTGTAGTACAAAGGTCTTCACAGTAATATCATCTGTTACGCTGCAAAGGTCACGCTCCGGGTTGAGGCAACCAAATAGATGTGCCACGGTGTCACATATTTCTTTATTTACGGACGAAAAAGGTATCTTTGCAAGGTAGAAACCAAATTATAGTACCCTATGAAACAACTTAAACAGGTAACGTTGCTCCTCCTTGCGCTGCTCTCCCTTGCCGCATGTGGCGAGAAGAACAAACCGGAGGCACGGAAGCCCTTTGTGCTGAAGGATAATACTAACCTCTATTTGAACGTAGCCAAAACCCCAATGATGAAAGCCGAAACCGACACCCCCGAGGGCATCCTGCTCTCACCTCACAACATCGTCAAATACGCGGGTGGCTTCTCTTACACCGATAAAGATGGCCAAACAGCCCACGGAGCGTTAGACGATGATCAACGCGACCTTGTACAGAACCGCATCATAATGTACGCCGGTATGGTCATCGGGCCCGTTCCCCATATGATCAACGGCAAGCGCACAGACGTGTACGAGCTATTAGACGGCTTTATAAAAGCTCGTGATTTTAGGCTCGATTTATACAACATCGATCCCTTTACCACAGAGGACGGGGTTCGGGTTCCGTCAGATATAGGGGTATTAGCGTACATCCCCAATGCAAAGATGGAACAAGCCGAAAAGGACATTCGCCGGGCGTGGGCCGAAGGAGATAACGAGGCGGTATACAAGTTCTTCAACGATGCCTACACCTTCACGCCCATAACGGATAAGGAGTGGAATGAATTAAAGGCTAAAGGCGAGTTGTAAGCCGTTTGCCGGCAACCACCATAAAACGAAAAGGGTACCCCCTCTATGGAGTACCCTTTTTTCGTATCCGGTATGCGCCTAATCCGCCTTGTAACATACGTAGGTGAATGGTTGTCGCCATTCGGATACCTTATTCTCTTGATTGAAAAAAGCAATTGTGAACGAGTAGCTGTTCGTACTCATTACCCTTGGTACATCTGCCCACGCCGGCGAACGGTTCGTAACAATGGGGATGTAATTCGTGTTACCGATGCTGTGGTATATCGTGTAGTAGTGCGAGCTAACGTTGAAGTTCGTTCTCGGCATATTTTCGTACATTTTGTTCTTGTATTTTCCGAAGCTCCTATACACGCTTCCACTCTCATTTACATCACCACCGGCAAGTACACATCCCGGGGCATCGATCGGTTCTTCAAGCGTCAGGCGGTCTAACTTCATTCCTCCTTTTGCTCGCGCCAAGTAGGTGTTAGATGCCCGGTAATCAACATCGAAGTATCGGTCGGCGGAGCCGAAGAGACGCAACCCGGTACGCATCAGATAGCTCTGTGTAAGTGCGGCATCGTAAAAGCGGGATAGGGAGAGCCCTTCCACGGAAACCGTGCCGCCTCCGTTGCCCTCGATGGATAGTTTGAGCGTGTGGCTACCCTTGGTTACATAACGCGAGAAGAAGAGATTAAACTCCTCGAGAGGCGTATACGTATAGCTTATGGAGGGAGCCGCTTGCGTGTGCGGCCTGGGATCGAAGCCGGGATCGGGGTCATAGTGCCGTTCCGTTTTCCCCTGCCAGGAGGCAATCTGCTCGCCATCGAGGGTGAGTACGAGGTGTGAGGAGGTCAAATCGGGGAGACCGTTACGGTATACTTCCGCCTTTAGGTAGTCAATGGCTATGGAGACGGCAGTGCCGTCAGCAGGAGCGGTAAAGGATGCGGTAAATGAGGGAGTGGCGGCATTGAGCGTAATAGTGTCCTTGCTTATGGGGGTGTCGTTGGTGCGTGCCTGCCGCAGAAACGTGTCAATGGGTACGCCCTCCATACTGCCGATGGTGAGATAGGGTTTGTCCTTTTCGCTCGTTTTATAGTCGATACGATTCCCGCCGAAGTAGATATCCCCGAAGTGCCCCGTGCCATTGTGGTGTATGGACACGGCTTCGTCCCCGAGGTCAACAAATTGGTACAGGGTAACCACGGTGTTCGGCTTGATGTGCCCTCTATCAAACGAAATGCTCTCTGCCTTATCGCCGTTGAGGTAAGGTTCGAGGCGGACAAAGGCCTCCGGATATTTGGCGGCCCATTGGAGGAATTGTCTATAGGTAAGGAACTCTTTATCGGCGTTATCTAATGTGAAGGCTTCTGTTGGGTAGCCGACCGTGGCAAGGAATGTACCCATAGATATTTTGCCCTTCTCCGTACGATTGTGGCGGATGCCGGCACGCAGTATTTTCCCTTCTCCGTGTGTGCCGTCGTAGCCGCTCAAGCAGGCGGTAATACGGTCCATCTGGTTGGATAAAGCGATGATGCGGGTCAGCAACAGTCCGCCGGCAATGGTGGTGTTACCATTGTTGAATGCATCCAGCAGCCATTGGATGTCGGGCTTATCCTTAATATTGAGTTTCCCCTTTTTCAGCTCATCGGTCAGTGTTTGCAGAGCCTGAATTATGGTTTTGGCATTGTCCAGTTTCCTGGATAGATCGAGGAGCTTATTTTGGGTCCAGCCGCTCAATGAGGAGATGTTCTCATTTGCCGCGTCGAGCGTATTGCGGTCTCCTTGGTTGATGGCATCAATAACCTGTACCGGAGAGCCGTCCGATGGGTTCCGGAAGGAAACGGAGGAGGCTACGATGTCTCCGTTGGCAAGGTCGATGGTCATCTTTCCGTTAGCGCTTGCGATGGTATCCACCACTATTTGGCCGGGGCTGATCATCGTATATCCATAGAGACGGTTGTAGGATCGGGTGCCGTCAATCACACTTGAGAGGGTACCAATGAGATAGAGCCAGTACTTTGTTTCATTTTTGAGTGGTGTTGAGGAGAGGAGTATGTTCCCTTCTTTGCCATTTTTTTCTACTTCGGCGTATATAAAGTAACTTTCTTTCTCGTTGTTCAGTGCCGGAGAGGTGTACGACGGAAGCGACCAATAGAAGAAAGCTTTTGGATCGTTCCGGTTGGAAAGCGTTTTGTATCTCGGGTTTTGCTTGCGCAGTACGGCTTCGTAGGTATTTAGCCGTTTCGTGGCAGGGTCATAAATGACCGGAAAAGCCACCCTTGATGATGACTCGATGCCGGAAACGAAGTCAAATTGCGCTCTCTTACTGCCCAAGAGGATGCTCATAGTTTCGATCACGGAGGGCTTAATGCGTTGGGAGAATTCACCCATATCGCTCACGGCGCGTTCGACCATAGCGATATGTTCCAGGGCATGCAGGTAGCTTTGGCGTTGGTTGCGTTGTAGCTCGGTATGTTCCTTTCGGTTCAGCACTTGGTCTGCCTCGCTTTGATCCACGCGGGTGAGGAAGCTGCCGGCAATGGGTGCGGTGGAGAGTGTTACGGCGGGGGCAGTGGGGTTGTTGACCGGTTGCGTAACGGAGGTGATGCGGATGCGTTCGCCCGTAGGATGGAACTCGGGGTCGGAGAAGAGAATATGTCCGCCCGGAACAATCTTACCTCCTATTTCGAGCCAATGCTTTTTCGCCCAAATGGGATCCACTTCTCCTTCGAAGGTGTATTGTGGAGCGAGTTGTTCGTCTAATGTCCGCAGAGCCTCCGCGAGCAGTGCGCCCTCAGCTATGGTCACATACTCGTTGGGGAGTGCAATCCCGAAGAGAACGTACTTATCACCCGGAGCGGGAGCCCAATCGGCTGACGGCATCACAAAGCCGTCATACTCGCGCGGCACCAACTCGAAGCGTCGCTCCTTGTGAATGTAGCCCGAGAGAGCATTGTCGCTTTGGCGGATATCAAACTCACGGCCTGCCAGAGCACCCGTTTGGAACTTCAGCACGGCCATCTCTCCATGTAGCCGGTAATCGTTGTAGTCAAGCGTCTCGGGTATGGACTGATCCACAATGTCGTAGAAGTGCTTTTCGGCATCGACTACAAGCACCGAGGAGACGGAGCCCACGCGATGCGGGTAGATGTCGGTCAGTTCCACGGAGCCTTCCGCGCCCTCGGCACCCACCACCTCAATGTATCGTCCGGCGGCATCGGTGCGCAGGGGGCGGCGCCATTCCTCTTTACCTGCTTCGCGTTGCCACGAGCGAGGCAGGCGCAACAGCGTATCGCCGTACTTATCGGGATCGATGTTACGATTGCCTCCCAATACGTAGAGGCGCGACAGGGCGAGCTTATCGCGGTTGCCGCGTCGGCTGACTCCGGAGCGGAAGCCGTTGCCCTTGCCGTAGCTCATCTTAATGGGATCCTCTTTGCCCCGTTCGTCTTTGCGGACCGAGAGCGTTTTGCCCTCCACCACCCATTCGGTAGCGAACTCTTGGGCTATACGCGCCACGGCGCTCCAACAGGAGTCCTGCTTGAAGGCTATGGTTTTATCGTATGAAGTGGTTAGGCACTCGCCCACCGTCCATCCGTTGCCCATTGAGCGCACAATGAGCGTGGCAAACTCACGGGGCGTTCCGGAGAACACAAAGGATGTACGTGCTATTTCCGAGGGATCCTTGACCAAATGTAGTTTGAGTTGTTCCGCAGTGCCGTGGAAGGTAACATCGTACGCGAAGTATCCGAGGAAGATCTTTTTAACCTGCTCCGGGTAGAGAAGCGTATAGGTGTTCCCTTCGAATTCTACCGTAGCTCCTCGGTGTAGGGTGAGGGCTTCGGGGTGGCGGAAGTGTAGCGTGAGCGCCGGGGATTGCATAATGCCGGAAACGAGCTCGCTCGAGTCGTCGGGGAGTACCTCGATGTCCGTGCCTTGGTTGTGTATAATCATTCGCTATTTGTGTGGTTAGGTTGTCGTGAAATAAGAGGTTTTACTTTTGCCGCATCGAAGCACCATTTCTCCCGCATCGATGCGCCATTTCTGCCACATCGATGCTTTTTGGGGGGCTCTTTGATGATGCCCGGCAGCTCTGTTAAATGTCCATCTGCACCCATAGAGTGAAGGCAAAGCGCGAGCGAGTGAGCCGACAGTCGCTCATACGCGTGTAGTAGCAGGTGCATTCGTTTAGCGACATGGCGCCGGGGCGGGATACTTGTTGGGCCAATAAGGCGAGGGAAGCGCGGAGCTGCTCCTCATCGGTATAGGGGATAACGCACTGCAGAGCCACCTCGCGGGGAAGCATTCCAAAGGTTATATTTTCCGCGAAGCGGTGTCCCGAGCGATACGCTGATTCGGAAAACCAACGTGGCTCCTTATCGATTTGCGGCATGAGGGCTGTGTCGTAGAGATTGGTTACGCCGATCCCCATTTCGTTGAGGTAAATGCGGTTAATGTCTACCATCGACGAGACAATGGGTCGCACCCGTCCGGTATCCGCTTTGAGTAGGCTCTGCCACACCTCCTCCGGGTCGGTTACCTCGTAAGTGGCGGTTAGCTCCGCAGCCTCGATACGCTTGTGGTAACGGAAAGAGGATATCGATTGCAAGTAGACGGTATAGGGGATGAGTTGCGCGCTTTTCTTGCGGAGCAACGTTGAGTACCACTTGTAGTCGAATGTATAGCCGGGCTCAAGCATTTCCCGATCGTGGGCAGCGGCACCAACCACAAAGGAGAGTTCCATTGTATAGCTGTCCCATACGGGAGCGGATAGATCTACTTCCCGGGCGGTGTACTCGTGCCAATCGGTTTGAGGCGGGTCCTTGCGAGGCGGAAACTTGAAGAGGTCGCCCTTGCCCTCGCGGGCAAAATAGCAGTCCGATTGATTCATAGTTATACGCGAAAGGTAGTTTCGTAGGTGATGCGTTCGGCAAAGATGCCTTTGTGTTGTGTGAGCGGCTCCTCGGAGAGGCGGGTAAAGGGAGCGAAGCACCCTTCGCCATCCCAGCCTTGTAGGGCTCTGTAGATAGCATCTACTTCCTCGTAGGGAAGCAGTCCCTCACGCTGTCGGACGGCATCGATATGAGCGGCGGTCTCGGTCAGGCGGTCGGTAGCGTAGGTAAGCGTCACGGTGGCATCACACTCCTGTTCGTACGGGGTGATATCCATGCGGCGGTGCAACGATATGCGCAGGAGCAGGCAGGGGTACGCCACCTCGGGGCGTTTGCTTTCGCCGTAAGGGGCAGAGAGTTGCCCTCGATCCAAGTCGATGGTGCGCAGGAAGGGACACGTTTTACCAAGATGCCCAATGAGCGCAAGGTAGAGTGCTTTCATTTGATCAATTCTTTAAGTCGTTCCACTATTTTTTTTCGGATGTTTGCCTCCATCACCCGCGATGGCCCCATAAAGGGACGTTTGGGCATAACGAAGGGCTTCTTGCCGTAAATCTTTGCGGGTAAGCCGAATTGGTGTACAGCCGCATAAGGAGTACTGTTCACGATGCGGACGCCATCGGGCAAATACTCCATTCGGGTAGCACGGCTCAGCTCGCGTGTTTCCCCCTGTAAGATGGGGGCTTGGGTGCGCTCACCGCTCGGTTTGCCCAATTGACCCGAATGGCCGTACCAAGGAGAGTCGGGCTTGCGCCGTACTACCTCTTGCCACGGATTGAGTGCCTCATCCACGTAGCCCTCTTGAGCAAAGTTCTGCTCAATATGATCCAGCGCCACACGCCCCATATCGGTTTTCACGCCCTCCCCGTTGAGGTATCCGGTTACCTCTTTCATCTTCTCCGGAAAGAGTCGGGCAAATTCTTTAATCGTCACGATGCTTTATCTCATTTATTATTCCTATCTTTGTCATAGAGACCTAAGCAGATGATCGCAGTTGGTAGCGATAGGTTTTGGGGACATAGTCCCCCCCTATATCGAAGGTTCGAGCCCTTCCTGCTTAGGTTTCTTCTATTTTCCTGTACTGTGAAATAGTTTTCTTTCTAACAACTCCAATGGTGAGGAAGTCCAAAAAGTATGTTTTGCTCTTCCGCTCCCTAACGAGTCGGAATACATACTTAAGCGCTTTATGGTCGTCTTGGTACTTTACTCCGGTTACGATGGAGGCATTGGTACGGTCAATGCGCCACTCGTCAAAGGAGCGTAAGTCGATCTCGTACCTTTGCAGCAGCTCTTCGAGGGGTATCGTTTTTCCGGCTATGAGCTTCGCGTCTCTTGTAGCGTGGAGCAGTTGCTTGTCTACCACTCTTACCGTATCGTAGCTTCTACCCTCAAGCTTAAGCGGCTTTTGTATGGGTAGTTCCGCTTCAAGGTTTTCGCTTTGTCTACTCTGCAAAAGCCGATTGCGAAGCTCTTGGAAGGATACTTTCTTCTCCAAGCTCCTTGCCACCATTTTGGCGAGGCGGTGCATCGGGCAGAGGCGGGCATCGTCGGGTAGGTCGGCAAGACGAGTACCCCCGGTGAGCCCCTGACGGCGGCATTCGGGACAGGTGGGCACGCCTTGCCCACGCGTGTAAGGATGCTTGTGCAGGTCGTACGCGGAGCCGCTCTTCGCCGGGTTGTTGGCAAGTCCGTCTTGAGGGGCATCGAGCGGTGTGTCCTCGGGAACCGCCGTAGGCTCTTTATCGGTAGGACGTACACGACACTTACAGTTCCACGCGATGGGAGGTAGGTGGTCGTCCCACCACGGGTGCTCGATGGGGAGCACGGTACCCACATAGGCGAGGTGCTCGGGACGTTTATCCACGCTGAGCGAGGCGAGGAACTCCAAATTGGGATAGAGCACTTTGCTCTTAAGAGCCTCCTTAAACTGTACCGCACTGCGTGCTTTGGCCACGGCGGTGTTGTATTCCGTGCGGAGCCACTGCACATTGTATTTGCCGATAATGGGTTGCGCTAAACGTCGGAAGGCGGCAAAGGAGCGCAATCTGCCGTCGGGACGCACCAGCAACTGTGCCAAGTCCCTCTCTTCCGCGTGCGTTTTGAACGCACTCCATACCGCCATATTATAGCGTAGCTCCCGTTCAAAGGCAGGTTCAGGTGGACCGAACGAAGCATCGTCAAAAGCAACGGAGAGAGCCTGTTGCATCGGGCGGTTATTGGCTTCAAAGAGGGCATGCGAGAGCCTCTTCGAATTGTCCGCACCGTCTCCGTAAACCTGCCGAAGAGCTTCCGCGAGCAGTTCATCGAGATCAATTGCGGTGCCGTTGTCGTCTAAGGCGATTCTCCGGAGCGTATAGCGTCTCCACGCGTGCCCTAAGCTCGTTAGGCTTTTGATATGCCCCGCGAGGCGCCGCGGGGCGCGGACGAAAAAATCGGACATCCCTTTCCGGGTAGGTTCCGACTTTGTCGATTCGTCCTCATCTTCCTCTTCACTTTCTTCCGCTTTTTCGTCATCCTCCCCCATCGGTATGCCGAAGCGTTGGTGGAGCCACTCGCGCGGTATGGTTATCATCGAGGAGAGGGCAACAAGGTCGGTAACAGATACCGGCTCACTGCTCTTTGGGTAACAGAAGCGTCCTCCCTTGACGGGTAACCCTTGCAATTCCAAGTAGGGAAGCAGGTGCCGGTTAAGGATGCGCTGCAGGTAGCGCATATCGCTTTTGTTTTTGGCTTCTTCCACTTCTTGGTGTACTTCTCCAAGGCTACGCGCACCCCGTTCGCCCGAGATGGTGGTGAGCGTCTGTCCGAGGATGCCCACGAGCATCTCCTGATTGCAGGCATCCACAAACTGCTTAAAGGAAATACCGTTGGAGGCGCTGCTCTCACGCATCTCTACATCCGCCTCTTTGGGGATTACCATCCAAGGAGCGGAGCCGGCACGTTCCATCGCCTGCTCGAGTTGGCGTTTGCTCTCCGGATCGTATGTATTATACTTACCCACGCGCTGGGGCATCCCAAAGAGCTCAATCCACTGGGCCCAATCGCCAAACCCTCCACGCTTGTAGATTGCAAAGGGGATGGCACGGAGAATAATGCCGTAGTCTCGATGCCTGCCGAGTACCATGAGATGGGGATCATCGAGATAGGAGATTCCCTTGTCGTCTGTCGGGTCAAGAAGGATTCGTTGATGCTCCAAATCGATGTGTTTCGGAGGGATTTCGGACACGGTTAGACCGCTCTCCGACCAACCGAACTCGACTGCCGAGCGACCTAACAGCCGCGCTTTCATCACAAGACTTTGGAGCGTTTCGAACTCTTCCGTATCGATCAGCTCTTTCAGCGCGTCCACTTCTCTGCCCTCTGCGTCCAGGAACAATATGTCGGCATTGATGACGGCTTGTGTGCGCTTATCCAAGGCATCCGCAAGCGTGGTGTCTACGAGCACGTCCTCATAGAGGTCGTAGAGGGATGCTGTACGTCCACGGTCAGCACTGCGTAGGGCTTGGCGCCAATCCCCAACGTCCCAGGGACGTCGGTTGGGGGCCTTGATCACCAAATCCTGAATGACGATACTCTGTTTCTTTGTTTTAGCCATAGCAATAATGATTAGTTTTTGACGGTGAGCCCATCGCGCTTGATCGTATTGAGGTCTACGGCGAGACGATCCAGCCGATCAAGATAGCGGGCATATACGGAGATGGATGCTACGTCCCGGGCTATCCTACTGAGGAGTGCATTCCGGTATAGGTCTATAGGTGATGGATTACGCTGCATTTCCACCAGCGTACGCAATTGGAGCAATTGGTTGGTGGCAATACCCATTAGCTCATTGATGCTATCCTGCGATGCTTGAGCCAGTCCGCGTTTCGATACACTTTGGCGCTCCTCCTCGTCCGCCATCGGGTCCACCCCTTGCTCTTTCAGCTCACGGTCGGCATCTGCCTTCGCTTTCTTATACTGTTCAAGCATCTCCCGATACTTTTTTTTGAAGTTGATGATGTCGTCCACAATGCTTTGGTCTCCCCCTTCACCAAAGGAGTCCTCCATCGCTTTTTGCAGCTTGCGGAACTCTTCCCCGAAGATAGCACTGAAGATGAGCTGGTCCACGATACGACCAATCATCGCATCCAATTTTCTCTCGAAGTTATTCATCTCCGCTTCCCACTCGCCTGTGCGGAAGGCATCTGCAAGAGCCTTTCCGAGCAAATCCCCGATATCCCCGGCAAGTCGTTTGAATGTCTCGCGCATCTCTTTTTGGGCGGCAAGTGCCTCTTTGCGGATCTCCTCCCAGTTGTCGACAAGCTTCTTAGTAGCATCATCAAGCTTGTCGTAATCGGCAAGTATCTTGGGATTGAGCTCAAACGTTTTGCTTCCTTCCTTAAGGATGGATCCGTACTGTTCGGTCAGGCTTTCGAAGACCGGTACAGTCTCTGTGGCAGCAGCACCGGCGAAAGCTCCGACCAGAGCTCCGATCACTCCGCCCACAATCGTACCTATACCGGGCAATATAGTGCCTATAGCGGCACCGGCTGCAGCTCCCCCAAGAGCTCCTTTGGATATGTTTTTGCCTGAGGTGACCTGCTGCGTGCCCGTCTGTACTCGGCCGTTGCCGAGCCGCTCCATCATATCGTGTAGTTCGAGCATTGCCTGACGATACCGCTGTGCTCCCGCCACGGCTCTCTTGTAGGGGTCTTCAACGCCGAATATGTTATCATCGCCCGCTTCATATGCTTGTATGCGTGCTAATGCCATACGATGATAGCTTTCCGCTACAGAGGCAGCATACTTTCGCTCTGCTTCAGCGTTTTTTCGGCTCTGTTCCGCCGCCATTGATACTACTTGCATAATACCCGCCACGGCGTTACCGAGGAGATCCATGGTGGTAGCACCCCCTTTTATGGAGGAGAGTATGTTGCCGATGGCAGCAGATGCACTGTTGAACACCTCTCCCAAGGAGCCTCCAATGCCACTGAGTGAGGAAAAGATGCCTTGCAGCCCCTTGCCAATTTCGGTGATGCGCTTTGCGGGTATGGCGTTCAGCTCCGTAGTGAGCTCTTCCACCTCCTGTGTGGCATCCCGGATCGCATCAGTCGCATCGCCTCCGTGTGCTTCTATTTCGCGGAGCTTATCCAATCTCTTGCGCACCAGCGTCAGCTTGGCTTCCAAATAGGCTTCATCGGCATCTGTTTGCAGGCTGTAACCATCCCTTTGCATTTCCAGACCCCGCAGTGTGATGCGCTCTTCCAGATCAAGACGACGGAGCTCGGACTCTGCAACCGCGAGCTCTCGTTCCTTCAATTGAGCTTCGTCAGCCTTAGCCAGTAGAGCTTGCAACTCGTTCTCGTTCGCAGCGTGAGCCCGCGCCTTTTCTTCCACTTGTGCGTAATAAGCGTCTATGCTTGCAAGCTGCTCGTCCAATCTACTCTGTCCTCTGGCTGCCACTTCAGCTTCTGTCTCCCTCAATATGGTGCGGGATGCTTCCTTTTGAGCTTCCACATTAGCGGCGTATTGGGTATCGAGTGCTGAGGAGAGGGTGTTCAGTTTGCCTTTTTCATTGGAGCCGTCGATGTGATAGGTTGCTTCCAAGGAGGCGATCTCTTTTAGTCGGGTAGCGATGAGTGCTTTCCGCTTATCGTACTCTTCTTTCAGCTCCCGCAATTTTTTCTCTCGCGCATTCTTTATTGATGCAATCTCAATCGCAGTAGCCTCATTCTCAGCTTCTCGGCTGTATTTAGAGAGTGTTTCTTCAGCTCGCTTACGCTCTTGCAACCACGCTTTACGAGCTTCTGCTTGCTTGCGACGTGCTTCATCCTGCTTCCGGAGGGCTTCGTCCGCTCTGCGTTTTTCTTCGTTATTCTCTGCGATATGTGCTTGGGAGAGGGTATCATTAGCTTCCTTTTGCTTATCTGACACAATCCCAATCAATTTATCCCCCTCTTTACGTGCCTCCTCAGCTTCCTTGCGGAGATCCTCCGCCGCTCTTCCGGCGAAAGCACGGGATGTGGTTATGGATTGATCCGCCAGAGAGGTGTCGAACGAGGCTAACACACTTAGAGTCTTATCCCCAAAAGTAGGATTTGCACTACGCTCTTCCGCTTCCATTTCTTTCTGGAGTGCGGTTTTGTATTTTTCGACGGCCATGTCGAACGAGGCTACCGCTTCAGCACGTAAGCGTAGCGATGTGCGAAACGCCTCGGCGTTATCGATAAAGAGGTTGTCCGCCTCAAGGGTATTTGATATGGCTACTCCTAATTCGTCAAATGCCTTCTTGTGTTCCTCAACAAACTGCTGTCGTTTTTTCTCGTCTCCTTCGAGAGCTTGATACGCCCGGCGCAATTCTTCAAACTTGGATACCTGACGGCTGTAGGTGTCGGAAACCGCTTCCCGATATGCTTTTTGTTCCTCGGCGGCTTTTTTCTGCTTCGATATAAACTTGTCTATTGCGGACACCGCCCAAGTAATGACTATGCTCAGCCCGAGGGTCAATGCCGCCATCATCCGCTTAGCCGCTACCTCGCTGATATTCATAGCCACCGAGAGTCCCTTTACAGCCCGAGAATAGAGTGTTGTGGCACCGGTCAGTATTCGCAGGCGGAAAGCGCTGGTTTCAGAGACTGCTTGTTGCACTTGCTGAAGTCCGATGGTGATTGCAATGAGACTCTGCACCTTAGTCTGTATGCGCTGATATTTTTCGCTTTCGTTATTCACTAATCCGACGGCCCCCACAACAGAGTCAATAGCTCCGTTCATTCCCTGCAAACCGGATATGATGCCTTCCAAATCACCGGCATCCTTGGTCATCAGTCTTTGTTCCGCGGAAACGGCTTGATAGGCTTCGTTGAGATGTTCAAGCTCATTACGTAGCTGTCCGTACTCCGCGCTGTTGGATTCGCCCGCAGCCCGGAGCTGTCCCATGGCATCCTTCACACGGTATATTTTATTGGCGAGCGTTTCTTTGGCTCGGCTTGTCAGTTCCAGCTCGGCTTGTAGGTGACGCAAGCCCTCCGTTTCGTCAATGAGCTCATCTTGCAGGCGCTCAAACGACTTTTTAAGAGGGGTAGTGTTCCAGTTATCGCCACGCTGCAATTCTGCTTTGATACGCGCCATATCTGCCTTCAGACGCGCAAGGTGCTGCTTTTGTAGGGCGATGCTTTGCTTGAGTTCACGTTCTGCTCGACGGCTCGATTCGATACTGTCTGATTCGAGCTTGGTGACGGCATCAGTAGCCTTCTTGGCTTCCGTGTCAACGTTCTGCCTCAGTTGTAGATCTATATATACCGGTTCCAATGCTGTTGCGATTATTAAAAGTGATTGTCTCGTTTGGGGTTGCTGCCATAGAGGTACTCGGGGTTATCGGCATGGCCGTCTCCATCGGCATCGAGTAGGGGGAGCGATGGGGATACATCGCCTTTTTGAACCGCTTTGAGCCATGAGATGGCTCGCTCGTAGCGGAAGCGACGGAAGTCGAGATCTGCCCCGGCATTACACAGGGTAATAAAGTGCCACACCGCAATATCTTTAAGGAAGATGAGTAGTAGGGGATGCCGACGAGAGCCCTGCTGAGCGAAGATCTCCTTGCGATCGTACTTGGCGAGGTATCCTGCGGCTTCCTCTTCCGCCCCTTCGATAGCGGAGAGGAGAATAGTGTCGTCATCCCCCTGTATGAGACGTATGTTCTCTTTATAGAGGTGGGTTTTGAGTTCGTCAGGCGTTATAAACATAGTACTTAATAGCGTTTGCGGTTTTGACGATGCGTGCCGAAGAGAACACTGTCAGGCTTCAGTTCGGACAGCTTATTGTTGATTTGCCACACGGCACCTTCTATGCAGTCGGGGCCGTCGGCAGGGGCCGGAAGTCGTGGGGCAATGAGCTTGAACTGCTCCTCGAGTCGTTGCATATTGGGGTTCTCATGCTCCTTGATGTTAAAGACAAGTCTTCCTTGCCGATTGAGTGGCTCCAAAGCACCCTCTATACGAGCATATTTATCCATCTTAGCCCGGGTGTCTGGAGCAATGGGTATAAGTCCGCGGCTTTGGCTGTGCTTCACAAAGAGGGGTTGCAGAACTTGCTCCCAAAAGGGGTCTTGAAGGGCATTGTTTTCGGTGAGGTAATAGACAGGGCATTTGTTGCCGACATAATCACGGAGATCAAAATACCACGTGACGTAACGGTCATTGGTCTCCTGCTCGAGGTAGCCCTTGTAGATGTAGTACTTACCCTCCGAAAAGCCTACAAGGAAGACCGCCTTATAGCTCGATTGCTTGCTCCGAGAATTGCTGGGCGAGGGGTCGCCATAGCAGACGGCAAAGGGGAGCTTGGATAGTGGTGGGCAATCTCCCCAAGTAATGTCCGTAAAGACTTCCCCCTCGCTTATGGGGTTATTGTAGTACTCCTGCTGCACGGCACTGGTACTAATCATGGACAGCACTCGGTCGATGTCGGCTTCGCTATTCTTGGCACTCCACGTGCTTTTGCCCTGCTTGTCCCGGATGTTGACGATGTCCCACTTATCCGCCTTGGCTCCGGCGCGGGTAATACAACAGTCCTTGGCAATGATATTACCGCAGAATAGTATGCGATATTGGCCTGAGACGGAGAGAGAGGCAAAGAGTGCCTTTTCAAACCACTCCCATTTGGTCTTGATGCGGTCAGGGTTTCGTGTCTCCTCGTCGGTGTCGATGTCATCCACGAGGATAAAGTCGGGACGAGCTTCTCTGTTTTTCAAACCACGAGGGGATTGCCCGGCTCCGAGGGCTCGGAAGGAGCATCCCGAGGTAAGGACGAACTTATCCTCTTCCCAATGCCCGGCCTTCACCTGTACGCCATAGTCGTGCGTAATGCGCGGTGATTGCTCCAGGATGAGCTTGAAGGGAGTGAGGAGGTCGATGGCTTTGTCTTTACTATTGGACACAAGGAGGAAGTTCTTAATCCTCCTCATTAGGGCGAGATAAATCACCTCCATCATGGAGCGAGTCGACTTGGCAAGGTCACGGCTCCAAGAGCGCACTTCGTACCAACGCTCGTGTTCCAAGAGGCGTTTGGTGGCTTGTTTGTGAAAAGGGGCAGGCTCACAGGTGGCGAAGCCGGGGAAGTAGTACTTAAACCACGCTTCGGGATCAGCCTCAAGGCGTGCAATACGTGCTTTCTGCGCCTCAATAGGCTCGGTGGTATCTACACTGCTCTCCTCTATGAGGGCGAGTAGGTAACTCTGCCACGCCTTAAGGCTCTCTTTTTCCTCTATGCCGAGTCGTCTCATCGCAGCTTACTCTTGATGTAGTCGTCGTAGAGGGGGGCAATCTCTTTGGACTTCTCCAAGTCGATCTTGCGCAGCCAATCGAAAAAGCCCGTAAAGGAGCTGATAATCTCGGGTAACCCGACCTCCGTTTCGAGCTTGTTAATGGCGGTTGAGAGCTTATTGATGGCATCAGCTTCGCCGGCGGACGGATAGCGGTTGCCCTCACGTTCGCTGATAGTCTTATTCATTTCGGCAAGCTGGCGATAGAGGTTTTTGATCTGTTCCTCTTTGGTTATAGTGAGGCTCACTCGAAGCTCATCCCACTTTTCATTCTTCACCCATCGGTTGATGGTTTGAGGCGTTTTGCCCGTTCGTTCGGCAACCTCTTTTTGGCTCAACCGCTCTTTGCAGTAGAGGAGCTTCGCCCACTCCTTGATTTGTTTTGCATCCATCAGAAATTCTCAATCAATGGTAGTTGCTCTGTACTATTCAGCGTGCGGGGGCGTGGTTGGTCGGATTGCTCTAAAATCAAGAGCATCCAGGGGTCGCCCCAGAGCACCTCCTTGAGGCTTAGCTTGCGTTCCAGACGCAGTTTACCGATCACGCCGAAGGGGCTATGGAGACCGTCGACAGCGGTTGTTAACTCCCCTTCTCCTCTTGCCCCGTCCGCATCTGCGTCATCCTCGCCGTGAGCAGTATCCAGACGGTAATAGCGGTAAAATCCTCCAATCGGTTGAGCGTGCGGACAATGCCGAAGAGCTCTAACAAGCTCTCGCCCGATACACCCCATAGGAGCAGACGCGTGAGTGGTCGGCGCAGAAAGCGTATGCTGCGACGATTGTTCAGTACGGCAAGGGCGATTGCTTCCGCAAGTAGCTCTATGCGGGGGGTGAGCGGATCATTGTTCAGGTTGTGTTGCACCACTAACCGCTCGATCTCCAATATGGTGCCTGCCTTGAGGTGACGTATAGTCATCGTGCGCCACCGTTTGGGAATTAACCGGGCATACGGGCGCGGAAGGGGTACCACAAAGCGCGCTCCGCGCTCCAATAATAGGTCCACGGCTCGGCTACGTACTTCGTTTTCGTTTTCCATATTGCAAAGGTCACGCTCCGCTGTGGGGCAGGCAAATAGATGTGCCACGGTGTCACATATTTCTTTAGAGGGTTCGTTTCTCTCGCATCGAAGCGCTTTTTCGGGCACTTCGTCGAGAGTGAACGGATGGTTGCTGCCGTTGATTTGCGGCGTAAAAATGAGGGGCGGGCTACCTCACGGCACCCCGCCCCACCCCACAAAGAAAACACCATAAAGAACTATTCGTCTACTTCGTCCGTTTCGTTGCTTGCTGCGCGGAGACGCTCACGTTCGCGCCGCAGGCACCGATAGAAGCTACGCTCGCTCATAGGAATTTGGTGCTGCACCTTATTCCGATAGACCCACCGCTTGCAGCGGTCGTGCCGACCCGGTTCGTACCATTCGTCGAGAATCTCGCGTACGATTCTGTCTCTCCTACGCAGATTACGTTCTTTGTCGTCCATACAGCTTATTTAACGTTTAGTGGTTGGTTGTTCCAAAAGGGGGCGCCCGGGAGGGTCAGCCGCTTGCATCGCCTCTGCGGTGCGCCCGATGTACGGCACCCAAGTGGATGTGGCAAGGGATTTGTGGCTTGCTTTGATCCTTGTGGCGGGTGCCGCTCCTTTCCTACTCCGTGGAGAAGGCGTAGAAGAAGAACCCCGACATGAGAAAGGGGTTCAGGGAAAGCAGCGCCATCAGTAGGCGCGACGGTGCTGCGCCTGTTGGGGCGAGCACAAACATCAGGGCGAAAGCGGTCTCTGTTAAGAGCAGGAAGGCTACCGCCAAGAGCGCAATACGTTTGCGCAACTTCTTTTTCTCGATTCGGTTCATATCTTTCTATCTGTTTGTTTGTTAATACTTTCTTCTCACTTGCTACACGCCGCTTAGGGAGAGCGGGATGTTCTTCCATTCGCCCGTATCGGCATCTTTCGCCTCAATGCGCACGAAGCTCTTGCTTACCTGAGGCATATAGCTCTCCTCAATCAACTTCACCCCGTCCAGGAATTGTTCGCTGCCGCTCTCTTCCGCGAGTCGGCGCAGTTGCAACACGCGGCTCGCCTTGATCTGCCCCGCTTTGTTGCGACTTAATAGGCGTAGTACGGCACTAACCAATGCGCCGGTGGCATCGTCCTTGGCGAGGCTTTCGATATAATCCGTCACCATGCGAATACCTTCGTCCACGGTATCCCGATAGGTATCCACCGTGTAGTTGCCGAGCGTAAGGCGGATCGAGGAATCCGAGTTGGTAAAGGTATGCGTCCTTTGCCCCTCTTCCTTGCCCAAACCAAGCTGCTCGGTTTTCATTTCGATCACGCTCCGAAAGTTGTCGAATACGGCGCGCTTGATCTGTGCCATCTCCGTGCTCAGCAGGGAGAGCTGCACATAGGCGGCGCCAATCTCGTTGTCCACGAGGTCGACATAATCCGACTGCAGCGCCTTGCGTTGCTCTTCGCGCGCTTTCTGTTCCTTGTAGCGGCGGAACTCCTCGAGCTCCTGCGCGCTGATGTTTTGTTCGTCCATCATCTTTTAGTTTAATATCTTAATGTTGTAGTACTTCAATGCTTGCTCCAAGGCGGCTTGTTCCCGGATACCCGCTTGGCTCGGGCACGGTGAGGAAGTGGGGCGTAGAGGCGGGGCGCTTTTCTTGCGCAGTATGGCATAGAGCTTGCCCCGGAGGGCCTCAAGTTCCTCATCCGTTAGGGAGGCAAATGGTTTGCCTGCTATGCGTGTATCGCAGCAGAAGGCGTTCACTGCGTCCCAGTCCTGCGTGTCGATCCCATAATCGGTTAGCAGCCCCAGCACGATGCTGCGATTGCGTTTGCGGCTCTTGTTGCCCGATGACGGCTTGCTGCCGGTTTGCCGGCGCAAACGCTCCCGAAGCGCGCTTAATTCCGCTGCGCTCAGGGCCCTTAGACTCTTGGTTCGCCCTCCGGAGATGCTCTCTACAAGCGTCTCCTTCAGCTCCTCATCCCCAAGCGGGCTGCCCAGCGCGTGCATCATGGCGTAGATATCGCTATACTTTCCTTTCATACTCTTTGCCTCAAATGAGCTCCCCAATACTCCGTCGCGCCCTCGCTCCATATATCAATGTAGCCTCGCGATCCAAGGAACCGTCCTTTGCTGAAAGCGCGGTATCCCTCTACCCACACCTTCAGCATGGCGTCGTACATAATGCGGTTGGCACTACGCCCGTCCGGTTTGTTGCCACGTGCCTGACACGAGATGATGAAGAGGTGCCGCGGAAACGCTTCCGTAAGGGCGCGGTAGGAGCCAAAGTCCAAGTCCGTGTATTGCAGGCTGTCGATGACCACTACCCGCGGGCTGCGCTTTTTGGCGAGGCGTCTTTGCAGCGTCTCCATATCCTCTATCACCAACCGGAGGCTGTTGTTTACTTCGTGCATACGGTGTCGGCGTAACTGCTCTTGGAAGGACAAGCTAAAGCCCTCTTCCAAGCTGTCGTAGATAACCCGTTCGCCGGCAAGGCACAGCTCGCGAGCCAGCTGCATCATAAAGCTGCTCTTGCCATTGCCACTTTGCCCCCATACAAACCAGGTGCCGCAGGTTTCCGGCTCTCCAAACGCTTCGCGCCACTCAGGGCTCAAGGCAAACGTTTCCTTTCGCATACCGTAGATCTGTTTCGTACTAAATGCGCGACGTGCCATCAGATGTTCCTTTCCGCTCTAACACGCTTCTTTACCCGGCGCAGGTCGTTGTCGTATTGCGCCGCATCGCGGATAATCTCCCTCAGCAGTTGCTCGTCGCGGATGCCGTTACCCGCACACACCGCGTATACATCGCCGGCGGATACCGCCTCCGTGGCGAAGAACTTACGCCCCAGCCTGCTATCAAACTCCGCATAACCCCGCTTGTTGCTCCGTAACCCCCGACGCATACGCTGCGTGATGCTCGCCGTAGAGAGGAAGACCATTCCGCATTTATCCTCCAGCATATTGTAGATCTGCACAAAGTAGTTGATTACTCCGTCCGGGAGCTTATCAGCTTCATCAAAAACAAGTAACGGACAGGCTTCGGACGACAAGCGAACCACAATCTCCTTGAGCCGATCCCGGAGGGTTCCGCCTGACGGCTTCACACCGATGCAGCGTGCTACCTCCTCGAGGAACTCGCTCCGAACCATATCCGCGCATAGCATATAGTGTGCATCGCTATGCGTTTCCGTGTAATGGCGTGCCGTGGTACTCTTACCGCTTCCGGCTTCCGCTACTATCCACGTGCAGCCTGCCTCGGCCTGTACGTCCTGCATCACCTGACTTATCTCCCGGTATACACTCGTCTCCACTATGTTCCATCCGCGGCTTCCGCCCGCCGGACGGCTTTTGGCGGCTACTTCGCGCCACATAGCTTCGCTTACCTTCCCTTCCGGGTCTCCTTGCAGCATCACGCTGAGTGTGCTTTTACCGATGCCCAGCATCGTGGCCGCTTTGTTTTGGCTCCCCGCCTTTTCCGTGTATCGCTTCAGCTGAGCGACCAATCGAGTTCTGTCTGTTGTCATGGTTAATACTTTCGTCTTATTCGTTTTCTTTGTTCTTCTTTGGTTTCCAAAAGAGCTTCGTGCGGCAACGCCGTCTCCCCTCCGGAGAGTACTTTCACCTCCGTTGCCTCCCACGTGAGGAGGCTGTGTGCCTTATAGGCGGATGCCGGCTCCAGCGGATAGGGTGTAGGCGTTATCGGGATGCCACGGCGCAGGTTGCGTGCAATCTTCTCGCGCTCGAGACGTGCCGTTTCCTTCTCCAAGAGCCTCCTCTCTTCGGCACTGCTCCCTTTGGGATCGGGGGCTAAGTTGCTTTTGCCGATCTGCCACGTGGCGATGATGGATCTGCGCTCCGCTTCCATAGAGTAGCGTGCTGCTCGATCCGTACGCTCGATCCGACGGATAAAGCCCGCCTCGCCCGGCGTCTGCTCCTGTATGGCGCGTGCCACCGTCACCTTGGCGGTTACTATCCGCTCAAAGCGTAAACCGCTGGTCGTTTCCGTATAGAGGTAGAGGCGTGTGGCATCTTCCGGATCGTAGCGTACCACGAACGTCTTGTCGATATTCTTTATGCGCCACGAGTAGTCCGGCGTGGGCTCTCCTTCCGCCGTAAATGTGTAGGCATCGTACGCATATTCCTCTCCGTCACGCTCCATCGTTAGGCCGGTATCCTCAAATCGGATGCTCCGCGGCCTGGTCACGAGGCAGAGATCCTCGTAATCCCCCTCCGTAAAGGGCTGCAATGCTTCGTTCACGCTCGTTTGGTACATCTCTATACGGGCTACCCCCGTGCGGTGATGCTTGCGCCGGTTCCACTCTTCCCGAAGGGCTGCATATTGCTCTTCCAGCTCAGCAAGGCTGCGCGGCAATAGATTCAGGTTTGCTCCAAGCCACTCCAAGTCCGGACGGTTTTCGGCACGTTTACTCGTAATGTTGGCTCCCGTGAACCAAGGCACCTGCTTGAGCACCTGCTGCTGGAAGCGTCCGAAGAGGTTCTCGATCGTTTTGCTCTGCGGACGGTTCGGCTGCGTGCTACGATGTACCAAGGCGATGCGGTTGAGCCACTCCGTTGCTATGGCACTCGTTTGACCTCCCTGATTGTCGTGGACCAATTCGTAGGGGCGGTGACCCGCCTTTTGCAGTGCCATGCGCACAGCCCGGTACTGCGCCGCAAAGTCCTCCCGATCGCTCAGCGCGTACCCTAAGAGGCAGTCGCTGTATGCATCAATCACCTCCACTACCATCGTTGTGGCAAGTTTGCCCTCCTTGTTCCAGTAGAGATTCAACCGGGTCCCGTCGACGTACCACAGGCTGTCTCTCCGCGTAGGCATTGTGGTTTTGTGCTTGTACCCGTATTCTTGATATGCTTTCAGTTCGCCTACCCGACCCGCGTACCATTTGGGCTTGATGCCCGGTGCGTATAAATAGTTGCGTAGCGAACGGACGCCGGTGAGCGGCTTCCAGCCCGTTTCCGCACACTTACGGTTGTACGCCGCCAATATCTCCTCGTGCGTCAGCACCGGAAGCTTCGATAGCTTCAGCGCTACGATGTACTCGCCCGCCTCCTCCGTAATCTTAACGCTGTTCCCGTTGCCCATCGCTCCGCTCACCAGAGCCGCGTAGCCCTCCTTGCGATACGCGTTCAGCTTTCCCCTCAAGCGGCGGACGCTCGTCGGGAGCGTATGACCGTACTCCTTCCGTAACGCTTCCGAGAGCGATCCGAGCAACTCATTGATATCCCTGCGGCTGTTGTTTAGTTTGTTACCGAGCGCACGGAGCCGCTTCTCCTCCCCTATAAGGCGGTTCAATACACTCGCATTCAGCGTGTACGCATCTATCTGGGCCGACGGTAAGCTCTGCTCTTCCCCCGACGTGCCTGCGTACCGGTATTGACTATAGTACTGCAACGCCTCCACATCCCGAACGACCGGCATTCCTTCCGACTCCTCCCGCGCTCCCGGTGACGGTATGCCGTAGCGTGCTATTAGCGCCTCGCGGACCTCCTCCGGAAGCGTTCCAACCTCGATCAATGCCTTTACCCCGCGCCCCTTTGCCCGCCGCGCATAGCGTGCCGTGCCGCGCGTAAGCCACGAGCGCAACGTGCCCTCCTTAACGATCGGCGCACCCCCTCCGGTGCACTCTGCATACGTGGCGCATAGTTTTTGGTTGTAGTATTCCATCTTCTTTACCTGCCTCTGTGCTTAGGTGCCCCCTTTACAAGACCACTCTGTTTTACACGGACCTTCCTTGAGCGATTTTTCTTCGTTCCGAGGAGCCCTTTTTCCCGCATCGATGCGCTTTTTGAACCCCTTCCATGACCCTTTTTCTCTGCTCCGACAGAAGCCTCCGACCTCGCCCGAACGCACCGCGCCGACCCGTCCACAGCATCGCCGTACAGCGCGCATACCATCGCCCCGCGCCGACCTATCCGAAGCTCCGCGCCACCGCCCCGATGCTGCCCCGCTACGGGCAAACAGGCGCCGTAAAAGCACGCCCGCAATGCGTACACCCTTGCCCCGCACCGACCTATCCGAAGCACCGTGACGCCACCCCTACGCTCTGTTCCCTGCCGCTTTACCATCTCTTCATCCGCTACCGCAGGCTGGCGGCCAACAGACGCGCCCTTTCCTGCAAACGAAGTAGATCCTTTAGCCGCGTGGGGCGCACCTCCGTAACCGATTCCCCCTCCTTGCTCAGCGTGGCGCTGCTCGTTTCCAAATCGATCCGTAGCTCCACCGCTTCGCCATACCGTTGCACCACGTAGCGCCGGCCCATAACCGTTTCCGGCTCCGTGCCCGTGCTCGTGCCTCCGCACTGAAGCGCCAATGCACGGATCCTCCGTGCCAACGCCGTATCGCTCCGATAGTTGAGCGCCTGGCTAAGCGTCTTTTCGCTCACCCCCATCAATGCGCGCAACTTGCGCCGCGTCTCCTTATCCGTCACTATTCGTTTCATCTTTCCACTCTCCTGCTTTCGGCTCTTTTTTCGTACATTTGTCTCGCGGTAAAACTATTACCGTGGTGCAAAGATATACAAGATAAATTGATTATGCAAGAAAAAGGGAAGGAAAATTCGCTCATTAAGCAAAATATTCTGCTCTACCTTGAGCGCAAAGGAATCTCCCAATACCAGTGTTACAAGGAAACAGGCATCACGAGAGGCGTCTTAGCACAGCCCAACGGAATTAGCGAAGAAAATTTGACGAGATTTCTCGCCCAATATAAGGATATATCTATACAGTGGCTCGTTACCGGAGAGGGGGAAATGTTCCGGGAGGGAGCCAACGCCATAGTCACTCCTATCCACAAGCCCCAATACACTGAACCGCTCATCGAGGAGCAATACATCCCCTACTACTCATGGGAGGCTACCGCCGGGGTGGTACAACTATTTGGCGATATGGGCGAGTACGAAGTGGGTAAAATCATTATCCCGAGAATGCCCGACTGCGACGGAGCCGTAAGCGTGACCGGGGACTCTATGTACCCGCTGCTCAAAAGCGGCGATATCGTCGCCTACAAAGAGGTACACGACATCCAAAACATTCACTTCGGAGATATGTATCTGATCAGCATCGACGAGGATGGTGATATCTATACCGCGGTTAAATGGGTCAATAAGCATCCGTCTGACCCGAACAAGGTGATGCTGCTCTCCAACAATGAACATTATTCGCCACGTGAGGTCGAGCTTAGGCACATCCGGCACATCGCTCTCGTTAAGTTCTCCATCCGATACAATACTATGTGCTGATGAAGGCTGCTTGTCGCTCTGTTGCTCGCGCAGATGTAACCGCGCAGACGCTCTCAACCACGTCTCAAGATCCCTCTTTGGGTGCGGTCACACCTTTTGTCGCAAATTCGCTCGGTATTTTTTCTAATCTACTGACTATTAGTAGGATGCAAAAAGAGAAGCGCAAAACGATGTGTCAGTTACATATTATTTTACCCACTATTTAAGGGCTCAATATTGCTGTTTCAATGCATCAAATATACCTTTACCCACAATTAAGCTGTTGTAATAGTACTGAATAGTGCATACCCTAAACGCGTTTTTGCATACCCTAAACGGACATTTCGTTTTTCCTTTAACATTTGACGATGCATACCCTAAACGCGTTTTTGCATACCCTAAATGCATACCCTAAGTGTTTTGAGTAGATAATTGACTGTTCGCAAACCGTCCGAAGCCCCTCCTAATTCGCGCCCCCTTCCCCTCTCTATTACGCCTTTGAATGATCTTAGGCGGACCAACAAAAAGAAGCCCGAAAAGCGCGCTATATGCGGACTTTCGGGCTTTCTTATCAACTCTTATGTACTAATTCACAGAGGGTGCCAATGAATTAATCGGATTCACTCGAACACTATCGAACACCATCCGAAAAATAACCACCAAATCAACCTAAATACACATTTCGTTTCAGTACTCTCATCGCTGCTCCTTTCAATCAAATACGCTGTCAATCAAAAAGATACCATCTTATTTGTTGCATACCCTAAATACACATCCCGTTTTTCCCCCCGTAGAGGCAAATGACGAAAAGGACGGCGAAGGACCGGATAAGGTACAGGACGACCTCCGAAAGCTTATTGTTAAAGCATTGAAGAGCGGTGTCTCCTTAGATAAAGATCCCGAGCAGGAAGAAAGATTTAAAAGCCTCTTTTCGGAAGAGTTGGTCAAAAACATACTCCCGAATTTTGTTCAAACTGAGGAGGAAAAGAGCAAGGTTGCGAAGTTCCGTGATATGACTACCTATTTTGTCGGTTTTCACGAAAATCGAAAGAATATGTATTCGGAAGAGGCTCAAACTACGGCTATCGGTTACCG
>ERZ1673752.1944-NODE-1944-length-25769-cov-11.045656_pt1 | contig 25769 bp, 40 predicted proteins | sample MGYA00580195_ERZ1673752 | MGnify/ENA primary metagenome ERZ1673752 (study PRJEB41218, sample SAMN15661744) | gut metagenome | host: Homo sapiens | place: Canada: London | collected 2015-08-20/2019-03-30 | study: EMG produced TPA metagenomics assembly of...
CTGCGGCGACAGCTCTCCCAGAGGGAGAGCCAAGGGGCGGTGCGAATACGTACAAACCCCGTACCCCAGCACTCTTTTCTCCCCCCCTCTCTTTTCTCTTGCGAGAGAAAAGACAGGGCCACCGGAGGCGCGTCGGAAGTGACCTCGGCGGAACGAGTCCCCGCTGAGCGCGAGGCCTCTTATCCTCTGAGCTCACTTCCTCCTTTCCAACCCGCAAGTCAAGCTTGCGGTTTGGGCTTCGAGGCTGGCAAATTTCAATCAGGAGGCTTCTATGCCTGAATTTTTACCGATCTCCCGCGCGGATATGGACAGGCGCGGCTGGGAGCAATGTGATTTCGTCTATATCATCGGCGACGGCTACGTCGATCATCCGTCCTTCGGCCATGCGATCATTTCGCGCGTGCTGGAGGACGCGGGCTATAAGGTCGGCATCATCTCCCAGCCGGACTGGAAGGACCCGAACTCGATCAGTATCCTCGGCGAGCCGCGGCTGGGCTTTCTCGTCATGGGCGGCAATATGGATTCGATGGTCAACCACTATACCGTCTCCAAGGCGCACCGGAAGACCGATGCCTATACCCCCGGCGGCGTCATGGGCAAGCGGCCGGACTACGCCGTGACGGTCTACTGCAATCTCGTCCGCCGCAGCTACCGCCGCAAGCCCATCATCATCGGCGGCATTGAGGCCAGCCTCCGGCGGCTCGCGCACTACGATTACTGGTCGGACAAGCTCAAGCGGTCGATCCTGCTCGATTCGCAGGCCGACCTTCTGATCTACGGCATGGGCGAGCGGGCGGTCGTGGAGATCGCGAACGCCCTGAACGACGGCATGGACGTGCGCGATATCACCTACATTGACGGCACGGTCTATAAAACACGCGAGCCGGACGAATCTGTTCCGACGATCATGCTGCCCGCCTTCCCGGACATGCAGAAGGACCCGCGCGTCTACGCCGAGAGCTTTTCCGTGCAGTACCGCAATACCGACCCCTTCTGCGCCAAGCGGCTCATCGAGCCGTACGGCGCGCAGGAATATATCGTCCAGAACCCGCCGCAGAAGCCGCTTTCCCAGCGGGAAATGGACCATATCTACGATCTGCCGTACTGCCGGACATACCATCCGTCGTACAAAAAGCTGGGCGGCATCCCGGCAATCAATGAGATCGAGTTCAGCCTGACCTCCTGCCGCGGCTGCTTCGGCGCGTGCAGCTTCTGCGCGCTGACGTTCCACCAGGGACGCATCATCCAGACGCGCTCACAGGAATCGATCCTCAAGGAAGCCGAGGCCATGACCCACGCCCCCGGCTTCAAGGGCTATATCCACGACGTCGGCGGCCCGACGGCAAATTTCCGCCAGCCCGCCTGCAAAAAGCAGCTCCAGCGCGGCGCATGCCAGACGAGGCAGTGTCTGTTCCCCACGCCATGTAAAAACCTGATTGCCGACCATTCGGATTATCTTTCCCTTCTGCGGAAGCTGCGCAAGCTCCCGAACGTCAAAAAAGTCTTCATCCGCAGCGGCATCCGCTTTGACTATCTGCTGGCCGACCCGTCCGACACGTTTTTCAAGGAGCTTGTGCGCTACCATATTTCCGGCCAGCTGAAGGTCGCGCCGGAGCATGTGTCCGATCAGGTCCTGCGCGTCATGGGCAAGCCGCCGCACGCGGTCTATCAGCAGTTCGTGGAGAAATATAAAAAGATCAACGAGCAGGAGGGCATGAAGCAGTATGTCGTGCCCTATCTCATGTCCTCGCACCCCGGCTGCACGATGCAGGAGGCTGTGACGCTGGCCGAGTATCTGCGGGATATCAACCACGAGCCGGAGCAGGTGCAGGACTTTTATCCGACCCCGTCGACCCTGTCCACGGTCATGTATTATACGGGGCTGGATCCGAGAACAATGGACCCCGTCTACGTGCCGAAAAACCCGCATGAAAAGGCCATGCAGCGCGCGCTCATGCAGTACCGCAGGCCGCAGAATTATTTCCTCGTGCGTGAAGCTCTGCAGAAGGCCGGGCGCACCGACCTCATCGGCTTCACGCCCAAATGCCTCATCCGCCCGTATCCGCCGAAGGAGAAAAAGGCGGACGCGCCGCAGGAAAAGCAGCCGGATCGCAAGCCGGACCGCAAGCCGGACCGCACCTCCGGCCATCAGCCGAAGCGGCGCAGATAGTCTATCTTCCGGTTTCATCTCATATAGTCTTCCATACGAAGAAAAGATGAGGTGGAACTATGGAAAACACAGCCAATCATATCACACTGACCGGCACGCTGGCGTCGCTGCCGGAATATTCCCATCAGAACCACGAGCGGAGGTTCTTCCGCTTCCTGCTGTCGGTCGAGCGCCTGTCCGGCGCGGAGGATCTGCTGCCGGTGCTGGCCGCGGAGGATCTGCTGCTGCAGACGGATCTGTTTCAGGGCGAGCGCTTTACCGTGGACGGCCAGATCCGCTCGTTCAACAACCGCGAGCCGGTCGGCCCGCGTCTCATCCTGTGCGTCTATGCCCTCGCCATCACCACGACGCAGGAGCCGATGCGCAACGAGGCGCGCCTGACCGGGACCATCTGCAAGCCGCCTGTCTGCCGCCAGACGCCGCTCGGGCGGCAGATCACGGATCTGTGCCTGGCCGTGCCGCGGCTGTACCGGAGGACGGATTATATCCCCTGCATCCTGTGGGGCAGGACGGCGCTGGCCGCCGCGGACTATCCGACCGGCACGGAGCTGACGCTGACGGGCAGGCTCCAGAGCCGGACGTATCTTAAAAACCTGGGCGAGACGAGCGAAACGCGCACGGCCTATGAGCTGTCCGTCAGTACATGCGAGCGCGCGGAGGAAGAAATTTTTTAGAAAAATCCCAGATCTATGCAACCGAAAGCCAAAAACCCCGTCATTAAGAGCAGAAGTACATAAGAAAGGGGAACCCAACATGAAAAAACGATCGATTCTTGCCATTCTTCTTGCCATGCTGCTGGCCCTGACTATCCTGACCGGCTGCGGGGCGACCAGCAAATCCATGGCCGCATCGGACAGCGCGCCTGCCGAAAGCTATCAGTATAACATGACGGCGGAGTCGCCGGCCGAGGAACCGGCGTCGATGGAAACGAAGGCTGATTACGACACTGCAGAAACGGAAGAAGCCTATGACACCGTTGCCACGGAAGCAGGCGGTGGCGCGGAAACGCCGGAGCCGGATGATTCCGTGGCCGACTACACTGCGAAGATCATCTACACCGCATCCGTCTCCATCGAGACGACCGAGTTTGACAAGGCCGTCGCCGCGCTGGAAAGTCAGGTGCGGAAGATCGGCGGCTTTGTGGAAAGCTCGAACGTGACGGGCGACACCCAGTATCGCGATGACGGCACGACCACCGTCGTCAACCGCTGGGCGTATTACACCGTCCGCATCCCGTGCGAGCAGTTTGAATCCTTCCTGCACGAGACCGAGGGCTTCGGCAACGTGACCTCCACCAGCCGCGACGCGCAGAACGTCACCTCGGCCTATACCGACTTTGAAGCGCGCCTGTCCTCTCTCAACACGCAGGAGGAGCGGCTTCTCGACATGCTCGCCAAGAGCGAGGACGTGGAGACGCTCATCGCGCTCGAGCAGCGCCTGTCCGACGTGCGCTATGAGATCGAATCCATCGAGCGCAGCCTCCGCAACTACGACAGGCAGATCAAATACTCGACCGTGGATCTTGATCTGCGCGAGGTCGAGATCTACACGCCGACTGTGTCCGTCACGCGGACCTTCGGCGAGAAGCTGTCCGATTCGCTCGCAGACGGCTGGAAGAGCTTTACCCGCAGCATCCAGTATCTCATTCTGGATCTGGCGTCCGCTCTGCCTGCGCTCATTCTGCTGGCGGTGATCATTGTTGTGGTGATCGTTCTCGTCAAGAAGTACCGCAAAAAGCGCAGAGCCAGAAAAGCAGCCCAGCAGCCGCCGCAGGACGGCGAGCAGAAGCCGCAGTAACATCAGGATCATACCGGACGGCCATGTGCCGTCCGGCAATTTTTTATGCTCGGAAAATTTAAGATTTTTGTCGACATAATATCTTGCGTTCCGACGGCCTGCATGATATGATTGATTTCCGGAATCCGGAAATAGGAGGTGTGCGGGATTGAGACGACGCGGCGGAGCGCTGCTTTGCGCAGGGCTGTTTTTTATGACCATATTGCTGTCCGGCTGCAGCGATCAGCAGGCGGAGACCTATAACGCCAGCGTGCAGGCCGGCGTCAGCTATCTGCAGAGTCTGGAGCAGATTGACCCCGACACTGTGACGCAGAAGCTCCGCGAGCAGCGGCTGGAAAAGCTGCAGGCGGAGCGGGCGGAGCGCGAGCAGGCGCTTCTGGATGATCTGGATTCCGTCTGGCAGGAGTTTTCCGACGCCGCGATCCTCGGCGATTCGCGCGCGGTGGGCTTCTCCTATTATTCATTTCTGGACGAATCGCGCGTGCTGGCCTCCACAGGCGAGCGGATCGACGCGATCGATGAGCATCTGGACGAGCTGAAAACGCTGGATCCCGCGTATATCTTCCTCTGCTACGGCATCAACGACCTCGGCTGGTACGCCTCCGCGGCTGATTATGCCGCCGCCATGCAGGAAAAGATCCAGCTTCTGCAGAAGACGCTGCCGGACGCTGTGATCGTCGTCAGCTCCATCCTGCCTGCAAGGGAGCCTGCCCTCAGCCGCGAGAAGCTCTGGAAGCAGATCCCAAGCTACAGCGAGGCCGTCAAAAAGATCTGCGCGCAGTGCGGCGCGCTGTACGCCGACAACACGCAGCTCAGCGAGGACCATGCAGACCTCTGGCAGCCGGACGGCGTACATCTGCTGCCGGAATTTTATCCGTACTGGGCGGCAAATCTGATCATTGCGTCATGGGGGGAGATCGCCGATGCGTAAGACGTTTTTTCTGGGCGTGGGCCGCTGGCTGACCGCGGCGGTCATCGGCTTTTTCCTGCTGCGCATGCTTTTTTCGGGCGGCAGCGCGGATGTGCCGTTTGAGACGGTGACGAACGCCGTGGTGCAGACCGTCGACCTGTCCGAGACGAAGACGGCGGACGCGCAGATGGTGCGCAGGCTCTACGGGCTGGATCCGGCGGACTACGCCGGGTGCGTGCTCTATTATCCCGCGCAGAGCATGGGCGTCACGGAGCTGCTGCTCGTGCGGGTGCGGGATAAAACGCAGATCGACGCGGTCAAGGCCGCCATGCAGGCACGCCTTTCCGGGCAGGAGGCGGTCTTTGCCGGGTACGCGCCGGAGCAGTATGCGCTCTGCCAGAACGGCAGCGCCGTGAGCGTGCAGGGGCTGGACGTGCTGTTCCTCATCAGCGCGGACAAGGACGATGCCGTCCGCGCGTTCGCACAGGCGCACAGCGGAGGGAATCCGTGATGGCATTTACCGACCTTCTGTTCCCGTTTGTCTTCCTGCCGGTCTGTCTGGCTTTATACTATCTGCTGCCGATGGCCTGCCGGAACGCGGTCCTGCTGATCGCCAGCCTTGTCTTTTTTGCGTGGGGCAGGCCGGTGTATCTCATTTTGCTGGTTCTGGAAATACTCCTTAACTATTTTGCCGGGCGCGAGATCGAAGCGCTGCTGGAAAACGGAAAAACCGGCCATGCGCGGCTCGTGCTGGTCCTGACGGTGCTGGCCGATCTGGTGCCGCTGCTGTTTTTCAAGTATTACGACGCGGCGGCCTCGGCGCTGGACCGGGTGCTTTTTCTGTCTCTTCCGGTGCACGGGCAGGCCGCGCCGGTCGGCGTGTCGTTTTATACGTTCACGCTTCTGTCGGCGCTTTCAGACGTCTATCACGGGCGCACGCCAATGGAAAAGAATCTGGTGCGCTTCGCGCTGTTCGTCTCCTTCTTCCCGAAGCTGACCTCCGGCCCGATCGTGCAGTATGCCGAGATGCAGCCGCAGCTTCAGCCGCACCAGTTCGTCTGGGAGCGCGTCGGCAGCGGCATGCGGCTGTTTGCTATCGGCCTTGCCAAGAAGGTTCTGCTTGCGGGTCTGCTGGGGACGCCGTTCTATGCCCTGCAGGCGATGGGGGCGGAGAAGCTTTCGGTCTGCGGCGCGTGGCTGGGAACGCTTCTTTATACGCTGATGCTCTATTTTGACTTCAGCGGCTATTCGGACATGGCCATCGGCGCGGCGAAGATGTTCGGCTTTGAGTTCCTCGCGAACTTCGACTATCCCTACTGCGCCGACAGCGTTGCGTCCTTCTGGCGGCGGTGGCATATGTCGCTGGGCTTCTGGTTCCGGACGTATGTCTATATCCCGCTGGGCGGCAGCTGGTACGGAGCCGGGCGCACGATCGTGAATCTTCTGATCGTCTGGGGCCTGACCGGCATCTGGCACGGCGCGGACGCGACGTTTCTCATCTGGGGGCTCTATTACGGCCTGCTTCTCATTCTGGAAAAGTTCGTGCTGAGGGATCTCCTTGCGAAGATCCCGGCATTCCTGCGCCGGGTCGGCACGTTTTTCCTTGTGATGCTGGGCTGGGTGCCGTTCTTTTCGGATTCGCTTGCGGAAGCGGGCGCGTGGCTCGGGCGGATGTTTTACGCCGGTCCGGCCGGATTTCTGGATCAGACGGCGCGGTTTTACCTCCGCACGTCGTGGCCGGTGCTGCTGATCGCGCTGTTTGCGGCGCTTCCGTATGGCTGCAGGATCGGCAACCGGTTTTACCGGATGGGACGCACGGCGTCGGTGCTGTCGAGTGTATATTTTATAGTATTGTTGGTGCTTTGTGTTGCGGGCATGGTGAGCGGGACGTATTCCTCGTTCCTCTATGCGCAGTTCTGAGAGAAGGAGGCGGGAGCCGATGCGGAATATCGAAGAACGGCTGACGCCGGAGCAGAAGCAGATGGCGCGCCGCCGCAGAATCCTGCAGGGACGCGCAGCACAGGGCACATGTATTTTCGCGGCGCTCCTTGTGATCAGCCTGCTGTTCGGCGGCACGCTGGCCTTTGGACAGGACAAGACGTTTTCGGACAGCGAGAACCGCATGCTGGCGCAAAGGCCGGAGATCACATGGCGCGCGCTCGCGGACGGCGCCTTCGGCGAGCAGCTGGAAAGCTGGTATGACGATCAGGCCGCCGGGCGCGACCGGTGGCTGTCGCTCAGCTTTACGATGCGGCGGCTGCTCGGCGTGCGGGAGATCAGCGGCGTGTACCTTGGCGCGGACGATTATCTGATACAGACAGCGGAGCAGCCGGATGAGGCGCAGCTGGAAAAGACGGAGGAGGCCATCCTTGCCTTCGCCGCGCAGTATCCGGACGTGCACATGACGGCGGCCATCGTGCCGAACGCCTGCGGCGTCCTGACGCAGAAGCTGCCCGCTGATGCGCCGGTCGCCGACCAGCGCGCGCAGATCGACGCGATCGATGCGGCGCTTTCCGGCGTACAGGCCGTCAACCTGACGGACGCGCTGCGCGCGCACAGCGCGGAAGCGCTCTATTATCGCACAGACCACCACTGGACGAGCCTTGCCGCGCGGTACGCGTTTGAAGCGCTCGCGCCGGCGCTCGGCATTGAAGACCCGGTCTCAGAGTATACGGTCTATCCGGTCTCGGATTCCTTTGAGGGCACGCTGAGCGCCAAGACCGGCAGCCACGCGGCGACGGACATGATCTCCATTTACGTCCCGGAGACGGACGTGCAGTACGCCGTGACCTATGCCGACACGCAGAAGACCGTCTGCTCGCTCTATGACCGCGCAAAGCTCGCGGAAAAGAACCAGTATGAGGTCTTTTTCGGCGGCAACCACGCGCGCGTCGACATCCGCACGACCGCCGACACCGGCCGGACGCTGCTCCTGTTCAAGGATTCCTACGCCAACTGCTTCGTGCAGTTCCTGACGCCGTACTATGACCGGATCCTCATGATCGATCCGCGGTACTATTACGACGATCTCGGCGCGCTCATGCGGCGCGAGGCGCCGACGGACGTGCTGTTTCTCTACAACTGCAATACCTTCGTGCGGGATCACGCGCTTGCGGTCGTGCTGCAGTCGGCGCTCGCGGAGCAGGGAGAATAACAAAACTGACGCTCGGCAAATTATATGAAAACAGGCGGAAAAGTTCTGCTGTTTTGAACAAAAAATAATGAAAATCCCTCTTGACACCAAGGGGGATTTGTTATATTATATATGAGCGCGCGTAAAGGATTGCAACGCAACCACGCGTGTCACTGCGATGATGCAGGAGATTGCGCCACGGGCGGTAACTTCTGCGGAGTATGTCCGGTCATCGGGCGGCTGAGGATCACAATACAGCGTATATCGCTGCAGTGATGAAAGGCCGACAACGTCGGTCTTTTTTCATGGTGCAGAATGATACGCACGGCTTAGCGTATTGCGAGACTCGACCGTACCCAGAGATCACAGAAACAACTGAGTACGTTCAAATCAAGGAGGAACAACACATGGCAAACCAGGAAATGATCAGAATCCGCCTCAAGGCTTATGATCATCAGCTCATCGACGCCAGCGCCGAGAAGATCGTTGAAACCGCCAAGCGCAACGGCGCTTCCGTTTCCGGCCCCATCCCGCTGCCGACCAAGAAAGAGGTCGTTACCATTCTCCGCGCTGTTCACAAGTACAAGGATTCCCGTGAGCAGTTCGAGCGCAGAACCCACAAGAGACTGATCGATATTCTCAACCCCAACCAGAAGACCGTGGAAGCTCTCATGAGCCTCGACCTTCCCGCTGGCGTTGAAATTGAGATAAAGCTGTAATAACACATCCATTACAGCAGCCCGCCACGGTTCGCCACTTACAGAGGACGGACGGGTCATGTTGACCGACCAATGCGTCCCAATGCGCAAGTCGCTCAACCAATAACCTTAACTTAGGAGGAAACACACATGCAAATGCAGAAAGCAATCATCGGCAAAAAAGTGGGCATGACCCAGATTTTCGATGAGAGCGGCAAGGTCATTCCGGTCACTGTCATCGAGGCAGGCCCCTGTGTCGTGACCCAGAAGAAGACCACCGAAAAAGACGGCTACAACGCCGTTCAGCTCGGCTACGGCGACGTCAAGGAATCCAAGCTGACCAAGCCGGAGCTCGGCCACCTGAAGAAGGCAGACGTTGCCCTCAAGAAGCACCTCAAGGAGTTCCGCGTTGAGAAGGCCGCCGAAATGAACGTCGGCGACGAGATCAAGGCAAGCATTTTCGCAGTCGGCGACAAGGTCGACGTCACCGGCATCAGCAAGGGCCACGGCTACGAAGGCCCCGTCAAGCGCTGCGGCGGCCATCGCACCCCGATGACCCACGGCGGCGGCCCGGTCCATCGTCAGGCCGGTTCCATGGGCCCCACCTCTTCCCCCAGCCGTATTTTCAAGGGCCATCACGGCGCAGGCCAGATGGGCGTTGAGCAGGTCACCGTTGAGAACCTCGACATTGTCAAGGTCGACGATGAGCTGAACATGATCGTCGTTCGCGGCGCGATCCCCGGCCCGAAGGGCGGCGTTGTCTACATCAAGAACACCGTCAAGAACTTCAAGGCCAAGGGTGCTGCTGCCAACGCGAGCATCAACCCGCAGAAGGCTTCCGCACGTACCAACCCGCAGAAGGCTTCGGCAAGAAACCGCTGAGAGAGGAGAGTAAATCATGCAGACTAAAGTATTTGATATGGCTGGTAAGCAGGTCGGCGAGATCGAACTCTCTGATGCTGTTTTCGGCATTGAACCCAACCAGGCTGTCGTTCACGACGTCGTGAAGAACCATCTGGCCAACTGCCGTCAGGGCACGCAGAGCTCCCTGACCCGCGCAGAGGTCTCCGGCGGCGGCATCAAGCCGTGGCGCCAGAAGGGCACCGGCCGTGCCCGCCAGGGCTCCATCCGTGCTCCGCAGTGGACCCACGGCGGCATCGTCTTCGCACCGAAGCCCCGCGATTACAGCTACACGCTCAACAAGAAGGTCAAGAGACTGGCTCTCAAGTCCGTTCTGAGCGCGAAGGCACAGGAAGAAAACATCGTCGTCATCGACGAGATCAAGCTCGACGCCATCAAGACCAAGCCCATGGCTTCTTTCCTGAAGGCCGTCGGCGCCGACACCAAGGCTCTGGTCGTCACCGCTGAAAACAACGACGTCGTTGTCAAGAGCGCTGCCAACATCCCGGGCGTTGAGGTCACGTTCGCCAACCTGATCAACGTTTACGACATTCTGAATGCAAAGAAGCTCGTCGTTGACAAGGCTGCTCTTGCAAAGATTGAGGAGGTGTTCGCATAATGAAGACCGCTTACGATATCATCATCAAGCCCGTCATCACCGAACAGTCCATGGAAGCTACCGAAGAAAAGAAGTACGTCTTCCAGGTCGCGATCGATGCCAACAAGGTTGAGATCAAGAAGGCTGTCGAGGAGATCTTCGGCGTCAAGGTCGAGAAAGTCAACACCATCCGTATGGAAGGCAAGGAAAAGCGCCAGGGCGCCGCTCCCGCCGGCCGCCGCGCCAGCTGGAAGAAGGCCATGGTCAAGCTGACTGCCGATTCCAAGACCATCGAGTTCTTCGAGGGTATGGTCTAATCAATTTGTAAGGAGAGTAACGCAATATGGCGATCAAATCTTTTAAGCCGTATACCCCGTCGAGAAGAAACATGACTGTTTCCGCGTTCGACGGCGTAGATAAAAAGGCAAAGCCCGAGCGCAGCCTTCTTGAGACTGTCAAGAAGAATGCCGGCCGCAACAGCTACGGCCGCATCACCGTCCGCCATCGCGGCGGCGGCAACAAGCGCAAGTACCGCATCATCGACTTCCGCCGCGACAAGGTCGATATGCCGGCTACCGTCCAGCGCATCGAGTATGACCCGAACCGCAGCGCGTTCATCGCTCTGGTCAAGTACGAGGACGGCGAGCTCCGCTACATCCTCGCACCCCTCGGCCTGAAGGCCGGTGACACGGTCATCTCCTCCACCACCGCCGATATCAAGCCGGGCAACTGCCTGCCGCTGGCCAATATCCCCGTTGGTACCATCATCCACAACATCGAGATCAACCCCGGCCGCGGCGCTCAGCTCGTCCGCTCCGCCGGCGACTACGCTCAGCTGATGGCAAAGGACGCGCAGTATGCGCAGGTCCGCCTGCCCTCCGGCGAGGTCCGTCTGGTCCGCCCGAACTGCATCGCAGTCATCGGCCAGGTCGGCAACATCGACCATGAGAACGTCCACATCGGCAAGGCTGGCCGTACCCGTCACATGGGTATCCGCCCGACCGTCCGCGGCTCCGTCATGAACCCGAACGACCACCCGCACGGCGGCGGCGAAGGCAAGTCTCCTGTTGGCCATCCCGGTCCTATGACCCCGTGGGGCAAGCCTGCAATGGGCCTGAAGACCCGCAAGGCCAAGAACCGCACCAACAAGTATATCTTTAAGCACAGAAACGCGAAGTAAGGAGGATATGAGATGAGCAGAAGCATTAAAAAAGGCCCGTTTGTAGCACCCGAGCTGTTCAAGCGCGTGGAAGAGCTCAACAAGGCCGGCGATAAGAAGGTCCTCAAGACCTGGTCCAGAAGCTCCACGATCTTCCCCTCCTTCGTTGGTCACACCATCGCAGTTCATGACGGCCGCCGTCATGTACCCGTCTATATCACCGAGGATATGGTCGGCCACAAGCTTGGCGAGTTTGCTCCGACGCGGACCTTCCGCGGCCACTCCGGCAGCAAGACCACCAACGCATAAGAGGAGGACGCAAGAAACATGGAAGCTAGAGCTTATTTGAAATACCTGCGTATCTCTCCGCGCAAGGTCGTCATTCTGTGCGACCTCATCCGCGGCAAGGACGTAAAGACTGCAGTTGCATACCTGATGCAGACCCCGAAGGCGGCCTCCGAGCCCATGCTCAAGCTGCTCAAGAGCGCTGTCGCGAACGCGGAGAACAACCACGGCATGAACGCCGACAATCTGGTCGTTACCACCGCCATCGCCAACCCCGGCCCCACGCTCAAGCGCGGCATGCCGAGAGCGCAGGGCAGATACAATCGCATTCTGAAGAGAACCACTCACATCACCATCGGTGTGAGCGAGAAGGCTTAAGCAGGAGGTTACTATGGGACAGAAAGTTAATCCCCATGGATTGCGCGTCGGCGTAATTAAAGATTGGGACTCTCGTTGGTATGCCCGTGAGGATAAGGTCGGCGATCTGATCGTCGAGGACTACAACATCCGTAAGTATCTGAAGTCCACCCTCTACTCCGCAGGCATCGCCAAGATCGAAATTGAACGCGACAACGCGAAGGTCAAGATCAGCATCCACTGCTCCCGTCCGGGCGTCATCATCGGCAAGGGCGGCACGGAGATCGAAGTCCTGCGCCAGAAGGTCGAAGCCAAGCTCGGCAAGACCGTCGCTCTGAACATCGTTGAGGTCCGTTCCCCGGATCTGAACGCTCAGCTCGTCGCTGAGAACATTGCGCAGCAGCTCGAGAAGCGTATCTCCTTCCGCCGCGCGATGAAGCAGGCCATCCAGCGTGCGACCCGTCTGGGCGCCAAGGGCATCAAGTGCACCTGCGGCGGCCGTCTGGGCGGCGCCGAGATCGCCAGAAGCGAATCCTATCACGAGGGCACCATCCCCCTGCAGACCATCCGTGCCGATATCGACTACGGCTTTGCCGAGGCCAACACGACCTACGGCCGCGTCGGCTGCAAGGTCTGGATCTACAAGGGTGAGGTCCTGAACTCCACGCTGCGTTCCGAGAATCCGGAGCCCGCAAAGCGCGAGCGCCGCGACCGCCGCCCGAACGACCGCCGCAACGGCGACCGCCGGCAGGGCGGTGAACGCCGTCCGTACAACAATGACCGCCGCTCCTACAATAATGGCGAGCGCCGTCCGTACAACAATCACAACACGGAAGGAGGCAACCGCTAATGTTAATGCCGAAAAGAACCAAGTACCGCCGCGTACAGAGAGGCCGCATGAAGGGCGCTGCCTCCCGCGGCAACAAGGTCTCCTACGGTGAGTTCGGTATCCAGGCTCTCGAGCCCGGCTGGATCACCGGCAATCAGATCGAAGCAGCCCGTGTCGCCATGACGCGTTACACCAAGCGCGGCGGCCAGGTCTGGATCAAGATCTTCCCCGACAAGCCTGTTTCGAAGAAGGCTCTCGGCGTCCGTATGGGCTCCGGCAAGGGCGCTCCGGAATACTGGGTTGCAGTCGTCAAGAATCAGAAGGTTATGTTCGAAATCGGCGGCGTTCCCGAAGCGGAAGCGCGCGAGGCACTGCGTCTGGCACAGCACAAGCTGCCCATCAAGACGAAGATCATTGCCAAGGAAGCCCCGGAAACCGAGAATGGTGGTGAATAAGATGAAGGCAAACGAAATCCGTAAACTGTCTGCAGCCGAGCTCGATTCCAAGCTTGCAGATCTCAAGAAGGACCTGTTCATGCTCAGAATGCAGCATGCTACCAATCAGCTTGACAACCCCCTGCGCATCGCAGCCGTCAAGAAAGATATTGCCCGCATCAAAACTATTATTCGTGAGAACGAGACCAAGTAACTGAGGAGGAAACTGCAATGAGTGAAACTACCAGAGCATTCCGCAAGACCAGAGTTGGTACCGTCATCTCCGATAAGATGGACAAGACCATCGTGGTTGCGATTGCGACGAACGTACAGCATCCGCTGTATCATAAGATCATCAAGAGAACCTACAAGCTCAAGGCCCATGATGAAAAGAACGAAGCCGGTATCGGCGACACCGTAAAGGTCATGGAGTGCCGTCCTCTGTCCAAGGACAAGAGATGGAGACTTGTAGAGATCATCGAAAAGGCAAAGTAAGGAGGTCGACAACAAATGATTCAGTGCGAAACTTATTTGAAGGTTGCCGACAATACCGGTGCCAAGGAAATCAAATGCATCCGCGTGCTCGGCGGTGCAAAGCGCAAGTACGGCAACATCGGCGACGTCGTTGTTGCGTCTGTCCGTAAGGCTGCGCCGAACGGCACGGTCAAGAAGGGCGAGGTCGTCAAGGCCGTCATCGTCCGCTCCATGAAGGGCGCCCGCCGTGCAGACGGCACCTACGTCCGCTTCGACGAGAACGCAGCCGTTCTCATCAAGGATGACAACAGCCCTCGCGGCACCCGTATTTTTGGGCCGGTGGCAAGAGAACTCCGTGACTCTGGTTTCATGAAGATCTGCTCCCTGGCACCCGAAACAGTTTAATAGGGGGACCAAGAGATGAACGTTAAGAAGAATGATACCGTTATTGTCCTGTCCGGCAAGGACAAGGGCAAGAAGGGCAAGGTCCTCGAGGCTATGCCCGCGACCGGCAAGGTTGTCGTCGAAGGCATCAACGTCGCGACCTGCCACGTCAAGCCGAAGAAGCAGGGCGATCAGGGCGGCATTGTGAGCCGCGAGATCCCGCTGTACGCTTCCAAGGTCATGCTCGTCTGCCCGAAGTGCGGCAAGGCTACCCGCCACGCTGTCAAGCTCGCCGACGGCAAGAAGGTCCGCGTCTGCAAGAAGTGCGGCCAGGAAATTTGAGAGGGAGGATTGAAACATGGCTAGACTGAAAGTAAAGTACACGGAAGAGATCGCTCCCGCCCTCATGAACAAGTTCCAGTATAAGTCCGTTATGCAGATCCCGAAGCTGAGCAAGGTCATCGTCAATGTCGGCTGCGGCGAATCCAAGGGCAACGCCAAGGAGATCGAAGCCATCTGCAAGGACATCGCTACCATCACCGGCCAGAAGCCCATCACCACCAAGGCCCGCAAGTCCGTCGCGAACTTCAAGGTCCGTGAAGGCGAGACCGTCGGCGTCAAGGTCACCCTCCGCGGCGACCGTATGTGGGAGTTCCTTGATCGTCTGTTCAACGTGGCTCTGCCCCGTGTCCGCGACTTCCGCGGCATCAACCCCAACTCCTTCGACGGCCGCGGCAACTATGCCTTCGGTCTCAAGGAACAGCTGATCTTCCCGGAAATCGAGTACGATAAGGTCGACAAGATCCGCGGCATGGACATCTGCATCTGCACCACCGCGACCACCGACGAAGAAGCCAAAGAGCTGCTGACCATGGTCGGCGCTCCGTTCTACGCTTGATTGGAGGATACCGGTAATGGCAAGAAAAGCAATGATTCTCAAGCAGAAGGAAGAACCCAAGTTCTCCACCCGCTACTACAACCGCTGCAAGATCTGCGGCCGTCCCCATGCCTACCTGCGTGACTACGGCGTCTGCCGTATCTGCTTCCGTGAACTGGCATACAAAGGCCAGATCCCCGGCGTGAGAAAGGCATCTTGGTAAATCTTTTTCCGTCATGCTGCGTTATTTGCGCCTCGGCGTACACCATGTACGCCTTCGCCGCAAAACCTTGCCTGACGAAAAAATCTTCACCAATCTGCCCTCAGATATTATGAGGGGTTGAGGGGTGAGGAGCAATCTTCACTGATCTGCCCTCAGGTTTCATGAAGGGCTGGATCGTGTGAAGCGCGCGTGAGCGCACAACATTCTTTTGTTATCGCCAGGGCGGCGAGAGCCGCCCTCCAACGATAAAAGTATGGATGGCGAAAGGTCACGGTTAATCGGGCCGGCTCCGGCTGGCAGCAGGGATTAGTCGTGATACCTCGCCACCAAAACCGCACTGCGGTAACTTCAAACTAGGAGGAACAAACCATGCAAATCACTGATCCCGTTGCCGATATGCTGACGCGAATCCGCAATGCAAACACGGCAAAGCACGAGTCCGTCGATGTGCCTGCTTCCAACCTGAAGAAGGCAATCGCGAAGATCCTGCTCGACGAAGGCTACATCAAGAGCTACGAAGTCGTCGAGGACGGCACCCAGGGCATCATCCGCATCCAGCTGAAGTACCTTGCCGGCAAGGAAAAGGTCATCAGCGGCCTGCGCCGTGTCTCCAAGCCCGGCCTGCGTGTCTACGCCGGCGCTGACGAGCTGCCCAGAGTCCTGAAGGGTCTCGGCATCGCAATCATTTCCACGTCCAAGGGCGTCATGACCGACAAGGCTGCTCGCGCAAACCATGTCGGCGGCGAAGTCCTGGCATTCGTATGGTAAGGAGGGTATTGAACAATGTCTAGAATTGGCAGAATGCCCGTTACCATCCCCGCAGGCGTTGAGGTCTCCATCGCGGAGCCGAACGTCGTTACCGTGAAAGGCCCCAAGGGCACACTGACACAGACGATGCGCCCGGAGATGATCATCAAGGTCGAAGGCAATGAAATCCATGTCGGCCGTCCGTCCGAGGACAAGCTGCACAAGAGCCTGCACGGCCTGACCCGCAGCCTGATTCATGATATGGTCGTCGGCGTGACCGATGGCTTCAAGAAAGAGCTCGAGATCAACGGCGTTGGCTACAAGGCCAGCAAGGAAGGCAAGAAGCTCGTCATGAACCTTGGCTATTCCCACCTTGTCACCATGGAAGAGATCGACGGCATCACCATTGATGTCCCGGCTCCCAACAAGGTCGTCATCAACGGCATCGATAAGCAGAAGGTCGGCCAGTTTGCAGCGAACGTCAGAGGCAAGAGACCTCCCGAACCCTACAAGGGCAAGGGCATCAAGTACGCCACTGAGACCATTCGCCACAAAGAGGGCAAGGCCGGCGGTAAGAAGTAATTAGGAGGTGTGCCACTATGGTGAAAACATTTGATAAGAACGCTCAGCGTATGAAGCGTCATACCCGCGTTCGCGGTAAGATCTCCGGCACGCCCGAACGGCCCCGCCTGAACGTCTTCCGCAGCAACGCAAACATCTACGCACAGATCATTGACGACATCAACGGCGTGACCATCGCCGCCGCCGCTTCCAATGAGAAGGATTTCGAAGGCGCCACCGGCAACAAGGAAGCTGCCCGCAAGGTTGGCAAGCTGGTTGCAGAACGCGCCAAGGCAAAGGGCATCGACACTGTCGTGTTCGATCGTGGCGGTTATATCTATCACGGTCGTGTGGCAGAGCTTGCCGAAGGCGCCCGCGAAGGCGGCCTGGAATTCTAATCGGAGGAGGATGAACAATGGCTTACAATAGAGATCGCGCACCGAGAGAAGATAACGGCCCGGAAATGATCGAAAAGGTCGTTTACCTGAACCGCGTTTCCAAGACCGTCAAGGGCGGCCGTGTCATGAAGTTCTCCGCTCTGGTTGTTGTCGGTGACGGCAAGGGCACCGTGGGCTACGGCCTCGGCAAAGCTGCTGAAGTTTCCGAAGCAATCCTGAAGGGCATTGCTGACGCGAAGAAGAACATGGTCAAGATCACGCTCGAAGGCACCACCATTCCGCACGACGTCATCGGCGAGTTCGGCGCTGGCCGCGTCATGCTGAAGCCGGCTCCCGAAGGCACCGGCATCATCGCCGGCGGCGCTGTCCGTGCCGTCATGGAGGCAGTTGGTATTTCCAACATCCGTGCAAAGTGCCTGCGCTCGAACAACCCGCAGAACGTTGTCAAGGCAACGATGCAGGGCCTTGTTTCTCTGCGTGACGCAGCTGAGGTTGCGCGCATCAGAGGCAAGAACGTGGACGAAATCGTCGGTTAAGGAGGGCTTACAATGGCAAATCTTAGAATTAAGCTTGTCAAGAGCCTGAACGGCCGCCTTGAAAAGCACATCGCTACCGCGCATTCCCTCGGTCTGCGCAAGATCGGTCAGGAAACTGTTCAGCCTGACAACACCCAGACTCGCGGCAAGATCGCAAAGATCGGCTACCTGCTGCAGGTCACGGAAGAACAATAAGGAGGACAAGTAGATGAATTTACATGAACTTGCTCCGGTTATGGGTTCTACCCATGTGAATAAGCGCAAGGGCCGTGGTACCGGCACTGGCAACGGCAAGACTGCAGGCCGCGGACACAAGGGCCAGAAGGCCCGTTCGGGCGGCAAGCTCCGCATCGGCTTCGAAGGCGGCCAGATGCCTCTGGCACGCCGCATCCCGAAGCGCGGCTTCAACAACATCTTCGCAAAGCCCCTGACGGCTGTGAATGTTGCTGTTTTCAACAAGTTCGAGGACGGCGCTGTTGTCGACGCAGCAGCCCTGATCGAAAAAGGCATTCTGCACGATTGCAAGTACGGTCTGAAGGTTCTTGGCAACGGCAGCGTTTCCAAGAAGGTCACCGTGAAGGCCGCTGCCTTCTCGGAGTCTGCCAAGGAAAAAATTGAAAAGGCAGGCGGAAAGGCCGAGGTGGTGTAAGTGTTTACAACACTCCGTAATGCATGGAAGATCCCCGAGCTGCGGAAAAAGATCCTCTTTACGTTGTTCGTACTGCTGATCTACCGCCTGGGTTCCTGCGTTCCTGTCCCGTACGTCAATGTTGCTGAGCTGGCTACCTACTTCTCGCAGCAGCTGTCCGGTACGGTTCTGGGCCTTTACAACGCGATGTCCGGCTCCGCCTTCTCGCAGGCGACTGTGTTTGCGATCGGCATCCAGCCGTATATCAACGCCTCCATTATCATCGAACTTCTCGCCATCGCCATCCCCGCCCTTGAGCGTCTTGCCAAGGAGGGCGGCGAAGAAGGCCAGAAGAAGATCCAGCGGATCACCCGCTACACCACGGTCGGCCTGGCCCTTCTCATGGGCTTCGCCTACTATGTGATGCTCAAGAACTACAACCTGCTGACCGAGACCAGCTTCATCTCCGGCCTCGTCATCGTCATGACCTTCATGGCGGGCGCTTCCTTCCTGATGTGGATGGGCGAGCAGATCGACCAGTTCGGCATCGGCAACGGCATCTCGATGATCCTGTTCGCCGGTATCATCTCCCGTATCCCGTCGCTCGTCAGCAACCTCGTTTCCTCGCTGTCGTCCGGCGCGATCAAGTGGTACACCGCGATCCTGCTCGTCATCGGCATGCTGCTGATCGTTGTGTTCATCGTGTTCATCACGAACTCCGAGCGCAGGATCCCTGTTCAGTATGCAAAGCGTGTCGTCGGCCGCAAGATGTACGGCGGTCAGAGCACCTTCCTGCCGATCAAGGTCAACATGTCCGGCGTTCTGCCGATCATCTTCGCGCAGTCCATTGCGACGCTTCCCGCGACGATCGTGGCCTTCACGGGTACCGGCAGCAGCTCCTTCTGGAACTGGATGAACACCTATATTTTCGACACGAAGAGCGCGTTCTACATCGTCTGCTACTTCCTGTTGATCATTGCGTTCAGCTACTTCTATGCAACGATCCAGTTCAACCCCATCGAAATTGCCAATAACCTCAAGAAGAACGGCGGCTTCATCCCCGGCTTCCGCCCGGGCAAGCCGACCTCCGATTTCATCCTGAAGGTTATCAACAAGATCACGCTCTTCGGCGCACTGTATCTGGCAATCGTTGCGATCCTGCCGATCATTGTCGGTATCATTATCAAGAACAGCAACCTCGCGATCGGCGGCACGTCCGTTATCATCGTTGTCGGTGTTGCGCTTGAGACCGTCAAGAGCCTGGAAGCTCAGATGCTCATGCGTCATTACAAGGGCTTCCTGGAGTAATTGGAGGAAGACGCTATGAAGCTGATTCTTTTGGGTGCTCCCGGTGCCGGCAAAGGCACACAGGCGGAGATCATCAGCAAGAAGCTGAACATCCCCACCATTTCCACCGGCAACATTCTTCGCGAAGCGATCAAAAACGGAACCGAAACCGGCCTGAAGGCCAAGAGCTTCATGGACGCTGGCAAGCTCGTTCCGGACGATGTCATCATCGGCATCGTCCGCGAGCGGGTCGCCCGTGAGGACTGTGCGAACGGCTTCATCCTTGACGGTGTGCCGCGCACGATCCCGCAGGCCGAAGCGCTGGAAGCAGCCGGGATCCATTTCGACGCCGTCGTCTCCATCGAGATCGAGGACGCCGTGATCGAAGCGCGTATGACCGGCCGCCGTGTCTGCGGCAGCTGCGGCGCAAGCTTCCACATCGTTGCGAACCCGCCCAAAAAGGACGGCGTCTGCGACCTGTGCGGCGCACCGCTGACCATCCGCAAGGACGACGCGCCTGAGACTGTCAAGAACAGACTCAAGGTCTTCCACGCCGAGACGGAACCGCTGAAGGATTTCTACAAGAAACTCGGCAACCTGAAGCTGGTGGAAGGCAACCAGCCCATCGAAAACGCGACCAGAGACATTCTGGCGGCGTTGGGTGAATAAACATGATTTCAGTTAAAAATGAGCGCGAACTGGTGATTATGCGCAAGGCCTGTAAAATTACCGCGGCAGCGCGTGCTTTGGCAGGCGAAATGGTAAGGCCGGGCGTAACGACCAAACAGATCGACAAGGCGGTATACGAATTTATCCTGTCGCAGGGAGCAAAACCGACATTCCTCGGCTACGGGGGATTCCCGGCCAGCACCTGCATCTCCGTCAACGAAGTCATTATCCACGGCATTCCGGGCAACCGGGTGCTGAAGGAGGGCGACATCGTCTCGGTGGATGTGGGCGCGACCTGGGGCGGTTTTACTGGTGACTGTGCCGCTACTTTCGCATGTGGGGAAATCTCCCCCACGGCGCAGAAGCTCATTACGGTAACAGAGCAGAGCTTTTACGAGGGAATCAAATTTGCACGTCAGGGCAACCGGATCTCCGACATCGGCCATGCAGTGCAGACGTACGTGGAAAGCCATGGATTTGGCGTTGTCCGCGCGTTCGTCGGCCACGGCGTAGGCGAAAAGATGCACGAGGAGCCGGAGGTCCCAAATTACGGTTCTCCCGGCAGAGGCCCGCGCATGGTCAAAGGCATGACCCTCGCAATCGAACCGATGGTCACGCAGGGCACGTACGATGTGCGCGTCCTGAAGGACGGTTGGACGACTGTGACTGCCGACGGCAAGCTCGCGGCGCACTATGAAAACTCGATCCTGATTACCGACGGCGAACCGGAAATCCTCACCGTCACAGAGGGCCTGTAACGTATGGAAGTTGACAAATCAAGCCTGATCGTCTCCAAGGCCGGCCGGGACAAGGGGCAGCTGTTCTACGTGATCGATGCGGATGAGCAGTATGTCTATCTCGCGGACGGCAAGAGCCGCAAGCTGGAGAAGCCAAAGCGTAAAAAGCGCAAGCACGTACAAGCGGCCTTCCAGACGGAGTCGCGAATCGCCGAGAAAATTCGCAACGGCGAGAAAGTACTCAATAGCGAATTACGAAAAGAATTGGCCAGTCTTGGCCAAAAACAAAGTCAAAACCAAGGGGGTTAATTGATCTTGGCAAAAGACGACGTAATCGAACTTGAGGGCATCGTTACCGATGCACTGCCGAATGCCATGTTCTCCGTCAACATCGGCGGCGGGCACACCATTCTGGCACACATTTCCGGCAAGCTCCGGATGAACTTTATCAAGATCCTGCCCGGTGATAAGGTCACGGTGCAAATGTCGCCGTACGATCTGACCAGAGGCAGAATCACATGGAGAAGTAAATAGAGACTTGAGGTCTCAATGGAGGTTAACAGTATGAAAGTAAGACCGTCCGTGAAGCCCATGTGCGAAAAATGCAAGATCATCAAGCGCAAGGGCCGTGTTATGGTTATTTGCGAAAACCCGAAGCATAAGCAGAGACAAGGTTAATAGGAGGTGCTCTGAAGTAAATGGCACGTATTGCTGGTATTGACCTGCCCCGTGAGAAGCGAATCGAGATCGGTTTGACCTATATCTACGGTATTGGCAGAACAAGCGCAAAGAAGATTCTGGAACTGGCCAACGTCGACCCGGACATCCGCGTCAAGGATCTGTCCGAAGACCAGGAAGCTGCTCTGCGTGACGTAATTGACAAACATTTCACGATCGAGGGCGACCTCCGCCGTGAAGTCGCAATGAACATCAAGCGCCTGACCGAGATCGGCTGCTACCGCGGTGTCCGTCATCGCCGTGGCCTGCCCGTTCATGGCCAGAGAACCAAGACCAACGCCCGTACCCGCAAGGGCCCGAAGAAGACCATTGCGAATAAGAAGAAGTAAGGAGGGATATGTAAATGGCTAAAGCAGTAAAGAAAGTTGTCAAGCGCCGTCGTGAGCGCAAGACGATCGAAAAGGGCGCCGTGCATATCCGCTCGTCCTTTAACAACACCATGGTCACCGTGACCGACGCCAACGGCAACGCCCTGTCCTGGGCTTCCTCCGGTGGTCTCGGCTTCCGCGGCAGCAGAAAGTCCACGCCGTACGCCGCGCAGATGGTCGCAGAGACCGCTGCAAAGGCAGCTGTGGAAAACTATGGTCTGAAGACGGTCGAAGTCTTCGTCAAGGGCCCCGGCCAGGGCCGTGAGTCCGCGATCCGCGCGCTGCAGTCCGCAGGTCTGGAAGTCACCCTCATTAAGGATGTCACCCCGATCCCGCACAACGGCTGCCGCCCGCCCAAGCGCCGCCGCGTTTGATGAAGGAGGAGAATTGATATGGCAAAGAATACACAGCCTGTTCTGAAGCGCTGCAGAACGCTCGGCGTTTCTCCCGCAGCCATGGGCTACTCCAAGCAGTCCAACCGCAATCCCGGCGGCAAAAGAAGAACCAAGAAGTCTGAGTACGGCACGCAGTTGACCGAGAAGCAGAAGGTCAAATTCGTGTACGGCATTCTCGAGAAGCAGTTCCACACCCTCTACGAGAAGGCCGAGAGCATGAAGGGCAACACCGGCGAGAACCTCCTGAGCCTCGTCGAGCGCCGTCTTGACAACGTTGTTTACCGTCTTGGCTACGCCGCTACCCGCCGTGAGGCCCGTCAGCTGGTCAACCATGGTCACTTCACCGTCAACGGCAAGCGCGTCAACATTCCGTCCTACACCGTGAATGTCGGCGACGCCATCGCTGTCTGCGAAAACAGCTGCTCCAACAACCGCTTCAAGAAGATGAAGGAAGACGACGCTTTCATCGCAGCTCCGAAGTGGCTGGAAAGAGACAAGAATACCCTCAGCGGTAAGGTTATCGCACTGCCCGCAAGAGACGATATTGACTTTGAGATCGCAGAAAATCTGATCGTCGAATTGTACTCCAAGTAACGTTTCACCCTCGTTTATTGGTAAGCTGAATTCGGCAACGAAACAAGGTTTCGTAGTTACAAGGAGGGTAATTTATTCATGGTAGAAATTGAAAAGCCGCGTATTGAGTGTATCGATTCCCAGGAGGACGTCTCCTACGGCAAATATATCGTAGAGCCGCTCGAGCGGGGCTACGGCACCACACTCGGCAACTCCCTGCGCAGAATTCTTCTTTCCTCGCTGCCCGGCACCGCCGCGACCTCCATCAAGATCGCGGGCGTGCAGCACGAGTTCTCCACGGTCCCCGGCGTCAAGGAAGACGTCACGGAGATCGTGCTGAACGTGAAGAAGATCATCGCGAAGCTTCATTGCCAGGGCACCAAGACCGTCTACATCGACGCAGCAGGCGAATGTGAAGTCACGGCCGGCGATATCAAGGCCGACGGTGAGGTTGAGATCCTCAATCCGGATCTGCACATCTGCTCGCTTGGTCCCGACGCCAGCTTCAACATGGAGATCACGCTGAGCCATGGCCGCGGATATGTTCCGTCCGATAAGAACAAGACGCCCAACATGCCCATCGGCACCATCGCCGTGGATTCGATCTATACGCCCGTCTACAAGGTGAACTACACTGTAGAAAACACCCGTGTAGGCAACATGACAGACTATGACAAGCTGACGCTTGAGGTCTGGACGGACTCCACCATCTCCGCAAGAGACGCTGTGAGCCTCGGCGCGAAGATCCTTTCCGACCACCTGAGCCTGTTCACCGATCTCTCCGAGACCGTGGCCAGCAAGCCCACGATGGCTGAAAAGGCCGAAACGCACCGCGACAAGGTCCTCGAAATGACCATCGAAGAGCTTGATCTGTCTGTACGCAGCTTTAACTGCCTTAAGCGCGCCAACATCAACAACGTCGAGGATCTGATCTCCAGAACCGGCGAGGATATGATGAAGGTCCGCAACATGGGCCGGAAATCGCTCGAAGAGGTCCAGAACAAGCTCGCGATGATGGGCCTGAGTCTGGCAAGCGACGATTCCGCAAACTCTAATAATTAAGCGATAACCTTTCAAAGAAGGAGGAAGTAACCCTATGTTTGGTACCAGAAAGCTCGGCAGAACCAGCGACCAGCGCAAGGCGATGCTCCGGGCTATGACCACATACCTGCTCGAGAACGGCAAGATGGAGACCACCTTCACGCGTGCGAAGGAAGTCCAGCCCGTCGTCGAGAAGATGATCACCCTTGGCAAGAAGAACGGCCTGGCCAACTACCGCAAGGCTTTGGGCTATATCACCAAGGAAGACGTTGCCAACAAGCTGTTCAAGGAGATCGCACCGAAGTATGCCGACCGCAACGGCGGCTATACCCGTGTGACCCGCATTGGGCCGCGCAAGGGCGATGCAGCCGAAATGGCAGTCATCGAGCTTGTCTGATTGGTAAAAAAGAATTTCCCCCTTCGGCTTCGCCGAGGGGGTTCTTTTTTGCTCTGGCATTCTGCGCCGGGATGGTGTAGAATGGAGAAAAAAGAGGTGAGCGGAATGAAGAAACGAACTGCGAAGAAGCGAATCCCGGCATGGCTCTACGTGCTGCTGGTCGTGATCCTTGCGGTGGTATCGATCTGGCAGGCACGGCAGAACGAAGCGGAACAGGTCGAAGAAAACCGGCAGGTCCTGCCGGTCGACGGCACGCTGACCGTTCGGTTTCTGGACGTCGGACAGGGCGACAGCGCCCTGATCGTCTGCAACGGGCAGACAATGCTCATTGACGGCGGAAGTGTCTCCGAGGGGCAGTTCCTTGTGTCCCGCCTGAGCAGGCTCGGCGTGTCGGAGCTGGATTATGTAGTCAATACGCACCCGGATGAGGACCACTGCGGCGGCCTTGCCGGTGTGCTGGCCAAATACCCGGCGCAGCACGTCTATTCCTCCGTGACGGAGCACACAACAAAGGTCTTCTCCAACGTGGTCAAGTACGCGGAAGAGCAGGGACAGCAGATCGAAGTCCCGCAGACGGGGGACAGCTGGTATGTCGGCGATGCGTCCGTTACCTGTATCGGTCCCGTCGGGACATATTCCGACAGCAATAACGGCAGTCTTGTGCTGCGCGTTGACTTCGGCGAGACGAGCTTCCTCTTCACCGGCGATATGGAGCAGAAGGCGGAAGCAGACCTTCTGGAGAGCGGCGCGGACGTGCGCGCCGACGTTCTGAAGGTCGGCCACCATGGCAGCCCGACCAGCTCTTCACAGGCGTTTCTGGAGGCAGTAGCGCCGTCCATCGCCGTGATCAGCGTCGGGGAAGATAACGACTACGGTCATCCGAACGCGGACGTCTTGAGCCGCCTGGAAGCCCTGGGCGCGGAGCTGTACCGCACGGATACGCAGGGCGAGATCATCGTCCGCTCAGACGGCCAGACGCTGACCGTCACGACGGACAAGACCAGCCGCACGCCCTCCGCCGAGCAGATGCAGTACGTAGGCAATAAAAATTCCCAGATCCTCCACAGCCCCGACTGCGCCAAGCTCCCGTCCGAGGAAAACCGCGTCTATTTTGAATCCGTCGAACAGGCCGAGATCGCAGGCTATAAAAAGCATACCTGCATCAAATAACAAACCGCCCGCCGCTTCCAATCGAAGCGGCGGGCATTCCTTGCCTCTCCCCTTGGGAGAGGTGGCCGAGCGAAGCGAGGACGGAGAGGGTAAACGCTGAACGAGATGGCAAGACCCTCTCAGTCGCCTGCGGCGACAGCTCTCCCAGAGGGAGAGCCAAGTGGGAGGCACTCTTGCCTCTCCCGTTGGGAGAGGTGGCCGAGCGAAGCGAAGACGGAGAGGGCATACCGGGCGAGCCTGTACAGCCCTCTCAGTCACCTTCGGTGACAGCCCTCTCAGTCACCTTCGGTGACAGC
>ERZ1673752.1957-NODE-1957-length-25599-cov-6.475924_pt1 | contig 25599 bp, 26 predicted proteins | sample MGYA00580195_ERZ1673752 | MGnify/ENA primary metagenome ERZ1673752 (study PRJEB41218, sample SAMN15661744) | gut metagenome | host: Homo sapiens | place: Canada: London | collected 2015-08-20/2019-03-30 | study: EMG produced TPA metagenomics assembly of...
CCACCATCCCCATGCTCAGAAGGACGTCGTGGATGCCGGGCCGGGCCTCGCGGCCATAGCGGCGCAGCAGCTCCAGCGGTGCGCCCTGCCACACCACGGTCATGCTGTCGGTGAGGGTGCCGTCCATGTCGAATATCCATTGTTTGCGGTGCATCTGTGGTCCTCCTGAATCGTTCTGGCAAAGTGAGTTTATTATAGCATATTTTTTGTTACAAAAACAGAGAGAAATCTCCCGGGAAATATGCTATAATCTAGGAAAAACCGGAACGCATCAAAGGAGGCGGCAGATATGGCGCAGAACAACACCCCCATAAGGGCGCTGGTGCTGGCAGGCGGCGGTGCACGCGGCAGCTATCAGGTGGGCGTCTGGCGGGCGCTCACCGAGCTGGGCTGGCGGCCCCAGATCATCACGGGCACCAGCGTGGGCAGCCTCAACGGTGCGATGTTCGCCCTCGACCTCTACGAGACGGCCCGGGATATGTGGCTCACCATCCGCAGTCAGGATGTGATAGAGCTGCCCGCCGAGGACGCGCCCCTGCCGGAGCTGCACGCCTTTCTCAAGGACGCCGTGACGCAGGGCGGCATGGACGTCACCCCGCTGGAAGAGATCGTGGAGCGGGTGCTGGACGAGGATGCCCTCCGCCGCAGCCCCATCCGGCTGGGTCTTGTCACGGTGGAGCAGAAGACGCTCAAGGCCCGGGAGCTTCCGCTGGAAGAGATCCCGGAGGGAAAGGTGAAAGACTACCTGCTGGCCTCGGCGGCCTGTTTCCCGGCCCTGCGCGCCCACACCATCGACGGCGTTTCCTATCTGGACGGCGGCTACCGGGACAATATGCCCACGGCGCTGGCCCAGAAGATGGGGGCGGAAGAGCTGGTCTGCGTGGACCTTGAGGGCGTGGGCATCACCCGCCCCAACCGCACCGGCCTGCCCACGACCCTCATCCGGAGCTACTGGGAGCTGGGCGACATCCTTCACTTCGACCCCGCCACCGCCCGGCGGAACATCGAGCTGGGCTATCACGATACCCTGCGGGCCTTTGGGCGGCTGCGCGGCTGTGCCTACGCTGTGGACAGCGGGGCCGGGAGCAGCGCGGACGCCGCCGCATTCCATGCGGCCTTTGAGGCCGTCCAGAAGGAGGTGCGGGAGAAGCACCCCTCCACCCTGACGGCGGACATTGCCCTCCTGCTGGCGAAGCTCTCGGATGCCGAGCTGGCCCCGCTGGAAGCCGTCGCCGAGGATGTGGGCGTGGACCCTGCCCCCTACTATACCACCCGCAGCTTGGGAGAAGCGTTCCTTGCAAAATGCGACTTTGAGCGCCTTTCGCGCTTCGGGCCGCTGTTCGAGGGCGAGGCAGGCCCGGCACAGGCCGCGCGGGCCGCGCTGCTGCCCAACACCTTTTTGCAGGCACTGGTCTGCCGGGCGCTGACCGGCAGAGTGCCGCCGGAGGAAATGGAAACATGAAGAGATACAAGGGATTTACCGCCTCGCCCGGCCTTGTGCTGGGGCAGGTGAGCCGTCTTGAGCGCCCGCCGCTGGTCTTTGGCGAGGGGCCGTTCCATCCCGAGCAGGAAAAGCAGGCGCTGGAAGATGCCATTCAGCTGGCTCAGAAGGAGCTGAACGATATGGCAGACCGCGCCGCCCCCACCGAGCAGGCCATCTTTCTGTTCCAGAGCATGATGCTGGAGGATGAGGGCTTCATGAATGAGGTCAACTTCCAGATCCGGGCCGGTGTGGGTGCAGCCGAAGCGATGGACCGTGTGGGCCGCCGCTACGCGGCCCAGCTCTCGGCCATGAAAGACAACGCCTATATGCAGCTGCGGAGCGTGGACATCCTCGACGTGACCCAGCGCATCACCAACATCCTCTGCCGCCGCCCCCGCAGCTGGCTGGCCCTCGACCACCCGGTCATCATCGCGTCGGACCTGCTTATGCCCACTGACCTGTTCAGCATCCCGTCGGGGCGCATCCTCGGCCTTATCACCGCCGAGGGCAGCGGCCAGAGCCACGCGGCCATCATCGCCCGCTCGCTGAACATCCCGGGCATCACGCAGGTGGGCCGGGACTTCCTCGAGGACTGCGATGGCCGCGAGGTCATCCTGAATGCCACCGAGGGCGAGTGCATCCTTGACCCGGACGCCGCCGCCCGCCAGAGCGCCATCACCCGCATCTGCGAGCTGCAGCGCCAGAACGAGGAGCTGAACGCGCAGCTGGAGCTGCCCAACCGCACCCGGGACGGCGAGGAGTTCGAGCTTCTGGCCAACTGCTTCGGCCCAGAGGATGTGGGCACGGCCATGAGCTCCGGAGCGTCCGGCGTGGGCCTGCTGCGCAGCAGCTACATGATGCTGCCCGGCCACGCCATGGACGAGCAGGAGCAGTATCTGTTCTATACCTCCTGCCTCGCCGCCGCCAAGGGAAAGATGGTGACGGTGCGGACCTTTGACTTTGGTGCCGACCGCACGATGGCGGACGCCTATCAGGGCGTCCAGTCCTCCAAGCTGGGCCTGCGGGGCATCCGCAGCAGCCTGCGCAACCTGCCCCAGATGGCAGTCCAGATCTGTGCCCTCATGCGGGCTGCCGCCAAAGGCCCCCTGCGGGTCATGTTCCCCATGGTGACGGACATCGAGGACTGGGATTCCGCCATGCAGGTGGTAGACCACTGCCGCCGCAAGCTCGCGGAGCGGGGGGAGGAGTTCGAGCCGGATGTGCCCTTCGGCGTCATGCTCAGCATCCCTGCCGCCTGTCTGACGGCAGAGGATTTTACGGCCCACGGCTGCCGCTTTTTTGTCATCGGCACCAACGACCTGACCCAGTACACCCACGCCGTGAGCCGGGAGCTGGCCATTGCCGAGCACTACTACCGCCCCGCCAGCCCGGCCATGAAAAAGCTCATCGCCATGGTGGTGGACGCCGCGAAAAAGGCCGACATCCCTGTGACGATCTGCGGCCTTGCCGTCGGCAACGCCGTCAACGCCACCCAGTATCTCCGCCTCGGCCTGCGCAGCTTCTCCATGAGTCCCCAGAACCTTCTGGCCATCAAAAAGGCCCTGCGGGATGCAGAAACAAGATAAAGAAAAAGGGCGTCCCGCCGCGGCGGGACGCCCTTTTTGCTGCATATCATTCGAGATTTCCCGTCAGGGTCATGACGGCGGAGACGACGGCCAGAGGGGCCGTCTCGCAGCGGAGGATGCGGGGGCCGAGGCCTACGGTCTTTGCCCCGGCCTGCGCGGCCATCTCGGCTTCCTCGGCGGCAAAGCCGCCCTCTGCGCCGGTGATGACGGCAATCTTCCGCTTTTGGCCGTCGGCGGGCTTTGCCTCGGCCAGCAGCTGGCGAAGGGGTGCGCCGCCGCATTCGTAGCAGAAGAGCACGAGGTCGTACTGTCCGAGGCTGCGGCAGACTGCGCCGAAGTTGGGCAGCGGCAGGGCTACATCCGGCAGCACCCCCCGTCCACACTGTTTGGCGGCCTCGAAGGCGATGCGGTTGTAGCGCTCGTTTTTCTGCTCCTCCTTCTTGGGGGCGGCCACGCAGTACCGGCTGAAGAAGGGGATGAAGTGGTCACAGCCCAGCTCGACGCCGTGGCGGATGACCTGCTCCAGCTTGTCCTGCTTGGGGTAGCCCACCAGCAGGGTGACGTCCACAGTGGGTTCGGCGGCGCTGGGATAGCCCGGCTCGACGGAAAACTCCACCGTCTCGTCGCCGAAGCCGGTGATGGTGGCGGTGTATTCCACGGCGTTGCCGTCGCAGAGGATGACGGTGTCTCCCGGCTTCCCCCGCATGACGCGGGAGAGATGGTGGGCGTCAGCCCCCCGCAGCACGGCAGTGCCGTCGGAGATCTCGGTGGTAAAATAGCGATGCGGCATAGTTCCTCCTGAGCGTCCTTGCCCTCTCAGTCACCTTCGGTGACAGCTCTCCCAGAGGGAGAGCCAAAGACGCGGCGGTGAGGCTTTGAGCCTCTCCCTTTGGGAGAGGTGGCATTGCGTAAGCAATGACGGAGAGGGCAAGCCCGTTAAAAAATTTACGCCTTCTTGCAGACGATGCACTCCCAGCCGCGCTTCTCCTTCACTTCCAGCACGGCGAGGCCGGCAGCTTCCAGCGCGGCGATGACCTCATCCTTCCGGCTGTCGATGATGCCGCTGGCGATGAAAACGGCGTCGTCGGCCATCAGGCCGGGGACGGCGGGGGCCAGCGCCATGATGGCGTTGGCCACGATGTTGGCGGTGATGATGTCGTACTTGCCGCTGGCCTTGTCGGACAGGTCGCCCACGAGGACGGTCAGCTTGTCGGCCACGCCGTTGAGGGCGGCGTTCTCCCCGGCCGTGCGGACGGCCACGGGGTCGATGTCCACGCCCTCGGCCACGGCTGCCCCCAGTTTAAGGGCCGCGATGGCGAGGATGCCGCTGCCGGTGCCGATGTCCAGCACCCGCTCGCCGCCCCTGACCCGCTCGTCCAGCACCTCAAGGCAGAGGTTGGTCGTCTCGTGGCCGCCGGTGCCGAAGGCGAGGCCCGGGTCGAGGATGAGCTTGACGCGGCTCGTCTCGTAGTCCTGCCAGGACGGCACGACGGCGAGGCGCTGGCCCACGTCCATCGGGTGGTAGTACTTGCGCCAGCCGTTCTGCCAGTCCTCCTGCTCTACGCCCTCGGTCTCGGAGGTGTAGGGGATGCCTGCGGCCTCCATCCGGGCCGCGATGAGGGCCAGCGTCTCCACCGGGGAGTCCCCCGGCTCGAGATACATATGGATGATGACGGTGTCCCGGGGCTTGTCCAGCAGCTCCTGCTCGATGAGGTCTACGTGGGCGATCTGCTCCACCTGCTCTTCGATGTCACTGTAGTCTTCGATATAGATGCCGCCCTCCGCGATCATGGTGGCCACGGCCTCGGCGGCCTCGGCGTCGGCTTTGGATACGGTCAGGCGAATATCAGTCCATTCCATAAGGATGCTCCTTCCGTGTATTCGGGATATACTGCCTTTATAGTACCCGATTCCGGCCCGGGATGCAAGCTCCCGGGGCGAAAGATGTGCGAAAAGGCTTTCTTTTTTTCCGGCGGTATGTTAATATGGAGTCGTACCCGGATCAGACCCGGGCGCTTCCTGCCGGAAGTGCCCGCCGCTGTGTTCCCCAAAGGAGGAATTATCGTATGTTTTTGGGAATGGATATTTATAGCTGGATCGCTGCCATCGTCATTGCACTCATCGTCACTTTCCTTCCGGTCTCTCTGCCGGTGAAGATCGTTCTGGCGATGGCGGCGATGGCCTGCTTTTATTTTGGCCGCAAGTACTGCCACGACCACAAGAACGGCGGGGCGGAGACGCCCAGCATGACCTCGGCCGAGAGCGAGGCAATGGCCTCCGGCCTCCTGAAAGCCCTCGGCGGCAAAGGGAACATTATCAAGATGGACTACTGCGCTACCCGCCTCCGCTTCGAGGTGCACAGCTATGCCTCCGTGGATGAGGCCGCAGCCAAGGCCGCAGGTGCAGAGGGCGTGATCCGCCCGGCCAAGAACGCCTGTCAGGTGGTCATCAAGGGCGATGTGCAGGCCGTGTACGACGCCCTGCGCAAGCAGCTGTAAAACATCCGATGCAGCGCCGCCGGGAGCGGGCCTCAGTGCCCGGCCCGGCGGTATTTTTTAATTCAATAGGAAAGGAAACCCGATATGAAGCCCCAGAACCTCACTTGGAAAAAACTCACCGCCGACGAGCTGACGCGGGTGTATCTGGACGAGATGCGCCGCGACTTCCCGCCCAGCGAGCTGAAGCCGCTGAGTATGATATTGAACAGCGAGGCCGCCGGCATGGCCCACACATGGGGCGTGTTCGCGGAGGACACGCTGGTGTCCTACCTGCTGATGGTGCGGCCCGCGGGCTGCGAAGTGAGCCAGCTGGACTATTTCTCCGTCCTGCCCGCCTACCGCAGCTCGGGGGTGGGCGCAAAGCTGCTGGCCGCTCTGCCCGCCCACGAGGAGGGGGCAAAAGCCATCCTCATCGAGGCCGAGTGCCCCGAAAAGGCGGACGACAGGGCGATGGCCGTCCGCCGGCTGGGCTTCTATGCCCGCTGCGGCGCAGCTGACACCGGCTGGACCGAGCATCTCTTCGATGCATGGTTCCGGGTGCTGGTGCTGCCCGCCGAGGACAGCGCGATGGAGGCCGGGGAGGCCAACAAGGCGCTGGCCGACTGCTACAGCCGGGTCATGGGCGAGGACAAATGGCGGAAATACGTCCAGCTCTATCGCCCGGACGGCGCAGAAGAGAAATTTTAAGGCAACGCCGCGCAAAAGGCTGCTTCACGGAGGGTGGAGCAGCCTTTTTTGCACCCTTCAGCGGGCGGGATGCACAAAGGTCAGCGGCTGTTTTTGACAGTTTGACCGAAAATGTAAAATCAACTGCTATGTTTTCCACACGGACTTTACCAGAGGATGACAGTGGGGCAAAACAACAGCACAAAGCTTTACCTGCATTTTGCGCCGGTATGGTCGCAGCAGGATGGGCGGCGCGCTACAATAAAGACGTTCCGAGAGAGACAACAGGGAACAAGAAAAAGGAAAACACATTCCGGCCAGAACGTAGGGCCGGCCCATCCGAAGGAGATATTTATTATGAAAAAGATCACTCGTCGTTCGTTCCTGTCCATCTGCGGCGCTGCTGCCGCTGCTGCTGCCCTGACCGCCTGCGGCGGTGCAGCTTCTTCTGCCGCTGCCTCTTCCGCAGCCGTTTCCAGCACTGTGGAGTCTGCTGCTTCCGGCGCTGCCCTGTCCGGCAATGTGGCCACCGGCGGTTCTACCTCCATGAAGAACGTCATCGCGGCTCTGACCGAGGGCTTCGCCGAGATCGAGCCGGACGTCACCGTCAGCTATGACCCCACCGGTTCCGGCGCAGGCATCACCGGCGCGACCGATAAGACGCTGGACATCGGCCTGTCCTCCCGCGCCCTGAAGGCAGATGAGACCGGCGTCACCGGTACCACCGTGGCTCTGGACGGCATCGCCATCATCGTCAACAAGAGCAGCAAGGTCGAGGATCTGACCGTCGATCAGCTCAAGCAGATGTTCACCGGCGAGATCACCAACTGGTCTGAGGTCGGCGGCGACGACGGCGAGATCGTTCTGGTGGGCCGTGAGGCTGGCTCCGGCACCCGCGACGGCTTCGAGAGCATCGTGGACGTCAAGGACTCCTGCAAGTATGCACAGGAACTGACCGCTACCGGCGCTGTCATCAGCGCGGTGGAGGCCAACCCTCTGGCCATCGGCTACGCTTCCCTGTCTGCTATCGGTGACACCGTCAAGGCTGTGACCGTCGGCGGCGTGGAGTGCAGCGAAGAGACCGTCAAGGATGGCAGCTACGAGGTGCAGCGTCCCTTTGTCTTCGTCACCAACGACTCTGCCACCCTTTCCGCTCAGGCTCAGGCCTTCTTCGACTTTGCTACCAGCGCTGACGCAGCCGACCTCATCCGCACTGCTGGCGCTGTCCCGGTGAACGAGTGATTTTGAGCGCGAACGCTCAGGTGTTTTTATGAAAAAGTTTGAGCTGCCCCGCACTCCGGCCCAGTGGCTGGAGGCCATCATGAATGCCATCTTCTTTCTCTGCGGCATCCTCGCGGTGGGCTGTGTGGCTGTCATCACGGTTTATATGTTCCTGTCGGGCCTGCCCGCCATCGGGAAGATCGGCCCGCTGAAGTTCCTCTTCGGCACCGAGTGGGCCTCCACGGCCGCCGAGCCGAAGTACGGCATCTTGCCCTTTGTGCTCTCCAGCATCTACGGCACGCTGGGCGCGTCCCTCATCGGCGTGCCGGTGGGCCTGCTGACGGCGGTGTTCCTCTCGAAGGCCGCAGCACCCGGCGTGCGGAACGTCGTGGTCACGGCGGTGGAGCTGCTGAGCGGCATCCCCAGCGTGGTGTTCGGCCTGCTGGGAATGCAGGTGCTGGTGCCTGCGGTGGCAAAAGCCTTCGGCAAGGCCTCGGGCGCCTGCCTGCTGTCTGCCATCGTGGTGCTGTCCATCATGATCCTGCCCAGCATCGTCTCGGTGTCGGTGACGGCCCTCAACGCTGTCCCGCCGGAGTATGAGCAGGGCAGCCTCGCGCTGGGCGCTACGGACACCGAAACATGGTTCAAGATCAGCATCCCAGCGGCAAAGAGCGGCATCGCCGCGGGCATCGTGCTGGGCATCGGCCGCGCCATCGGCGAGGCCATGGCCGTCATGATGGTGGCCGGCAACAGCCCGAATATGCCGGACAGCCTCTTCCGCAGCGTCACCTTCCTGACTACGGCCATTGCGAAGGAGATGAGCTACGCCAGCGGCCTGCAGAAACAGGCGCTGTTCAGCATCGCGCTGGTTCTGTTCGTCTTCATCATGGCCATCAATGTGCTGCTCAACGCTGTGCTGAAGGGAGGAAATAAGGATGAAACGTGATTTCTCCCCCTCCCGCCGTGCGTGGAACATCGCGCTGACGGCGGCGGTCTGGGCTGCGGCGGTGCTGGTCATCGCCCTGACGGCGGGCGTCATCGGGCTGGTGCTCATCCGGGGCATCCCCCACATCAGCTGGAATTTCCTTTCCACCACCGCCAGCGTCCTCAAGGGCACCGACGGCATCCTGCCCGCCATTCTCAACACCCTGTATGTCATCCTGCTGACCCTGCTCATCGTGCTTCCGCTGGGCGTGGGCGCGGCGGTCTACTTGACCGAGTACGCCTCCAACCGGAAGCTCATCGAGGTCATCGAGTTCACCAATGAGACGCTGGCAGGCATCCCCAGTATCATCTACGGCCTTGTGGGTATGCTGGTCTTCGCCCAGACCATGGGCTTCAAGACCTGCCTGCTCTCCGGCAGTCTGACGCTGGTGGTCATGAACCTGCCCACCATCATCCGCACGACGCAGGAGTCGCTCAAGACGGTGCCGCAGGGCTACCGTGAGGGTGCCCTGGGCCTCGGTGCAGGCAAGTGGCACATCATCCGCACCATCGTGCTCCCGTGCAGCATCGACGGCATCGTCACCGGCTGCATCCTTGCTGTGGGCCGCATCGTGGGCGAAAGCGCCGCCCTCCTCTTCACCGCAGGTGCGGCGGAGGTCATCGCGGGCAGCATCGCCAAGGCGTACACCTCCAACGGCGCGACCCTCTCGGTCCTGCTCTATCTGCGGGCCTTCGAGGACGGCGACTTCGCCTCCGCGTGGGGCATCGGTGCGGTGCTGCTGGTGTTGGTGCTCCTCATCGACCTTGCAGCCCGTCTGGCAAAAATAAAGCTGAAACAGAAACAGTAAGAGGTCATATTTTATGGATAACAATACGCCGGTCATCTCGGCCAAGAACCTGAACCTCTGGTACGGTGACTTCAAAGCCCTCAAGAGCATCTCGATGGATGTGGGCGACAAAGAGATCACGGCCCTCATCGGCCCCTCCGGCTGCGGCAAATCCACCTTTCTGAAGACCCTGAACCGGATGAATGACCTTGTGCCGAATGTCCGCATCGAGGGAGATGTCCGGCTGCGGGGCGAGGATATTTTCTCGAAGGAGATGCAGCTGACCGACCTGCGCCGCCGCGTTGGCATGGTCTTCCAGAAGGCAAACCCCTTCCCCATGAGCATCTACGACAACATCACCTATGGCCCCAAGCTCCATGGCGTCCACAATAAGGCGGAGCTGGATGAGCTGGTGGAAAGCTCTCTGCGGGGCGCTGCCCTCTGGGACGAGGTGGAAAGACCGCCTCAGGAAGAGCGCGCTGGGCCTTTCCGGCGGCCAGCAGCAGCGCCTGTGCATCGCCCGGGCACTGGCGGTCAAGCCGGAAGTGCTGCTGATGGACGAGCCGACCAGCGCCCTCGACCCCGGCTCCACCATGAAGGTCGAAGAACTGATGAGCGAGCTGAAGAAGAACTACACCGTGGTCATCGTCACCCACAATATGCAGCAGGCAGCCCGTATCAGCGACCGCACGGCCTTCTTCCTGTTGGGCGAGCTGGTGGAGTGCGGCCCCACGAGTGAGATCTTCAGCACCCCGAAGGACAAGCGCACCGAGGACTACATCTCGGGCCGCTTCGGTTAAAAAGGAGGGTTTGCGATATGAGCACACGCACACAGTACGACGCCGACCTCGCGGCCCTGAAGGCTTTGCTGGCCAAGATGGGCCAGCTGTCCGCCGACGCGGTGGAGGACGCGCTGGAGTCCCTCTGCACGGCTGACGCCGAGGGGGCAAAGGAGATCATCAAGGGCGACTCTGAGGTCAACCGGATGGAACGGGACATCGAGCACCGCTGCATGACCCTGCTGCTCCGTCAGCAGCCGGTGGCCAGCGACCTGCGCTTTATCTCCGCAGCCATGAAAGTAGTGACGGACGTGGAGCGCATCGGCGACCACGCCGCCGACATCGCGGAGATCGTGCCCCATCTGGCCGGTGTCCGCAAGGCGGGCGACCCCGCCGTAAGCAAGAGCATTGAGATGGGCCGGAAAGCCCACAAGATGCTGAACGACGCCATGGCCGCCTTTGCGGCAGAGGACGAGGCAGCGGCAAAGGCCGTCATCGAGGCCGACGATGCCGTGGACTACGACTTCAACAGCATCAAGCGGATGCTGGCAGCGGAGATCGCTGCCGACCCCGGAAAGATCGACGCCGCCCTCGATGTGCTGATGGTCATCAAGTACCTTGAGCGCATCGGCGACCACGCTGTGAACGTCGCCGAGTGGGTGGAGTTCCTGCACACCGGCCGGTATCACCACGAAAATATGTTCTGAGGTCTGTTTTCCTCTTTTTCTTTTCCTGAAAAGCTGCTGCCCGGGTGTGGGCGGCAGCTTTTGTTTGTGCGCCGAAACCCCGTCTGAAAAATTTTGGGGATTTTTCCCCTCTGGTGCAATTTCCGGCCGCGCTGTGTCGTATTATAAGCAGAAGCCTCCCAAAGGGGGCGCTTGTGAGACCTGAGCGCGGCCCGGCTCCGACATCCCCTTGTCTCCCGGCGGGCCGCGCCGCAACGGAGGATACCTATGGACACCAAGAAATTCCCGCTGGAAGCCCACGGTGTGGCCGTCAGCCGCGCCGAGCTGGTGCAGGCGGCTTTGGATGAGATCACCCAGAATTACCGCGAGGCCAGCCTTTCCAATGTGGCCCGCAGCTACGGCGTCTCGCTGGCCTATGTCAGCGAGTGCGTCCGGGCGCAGACCGGCCGCACCTACAAGGAGCTGCTCCAGAAGCACCGGATGGAGACGGCCGCCCGTCTGCTGCGCCGCAGCGACTGGAACATCCAGCAGATCATCACCTATGTCGGCTACGAGAACACCAGCTACTTCTACCGCCTGTTCCACGAGCGCTACGGCCAAAGCCCCCGCGAGTACCGCCAGAGCCGCGCCGTCCGCACCCGCACCCCGGCCTGAGCTGGGAAGATCAAGATGCACCAAAAGGCGTCCCGTGCCTTCGGGACGCCTTTTGATGTCTGTGCATGGAAAAATGAGGCGGAGTGTGCTACAATAGAAGCCAGACGTGCGCTGCGGCGCACAGAAAGAAAGGGTGGAAACGGAATGTTTCGTGGAGCAAGACACTCTGATTTGGAGCAGATCTTAGACATCTATGCCCGTGCCCGGAAGATGATGGCTGCTTCGGGCAACCCGACCCAGTGGGGTGACGGCTATCCGCCGAGAGAGATGCTGGAAGAGGACATCGACGCCAACCGGCTGTTCATCTATACGGTCAACGGCCGGCTTGAGGCGGTGTTCGCCTTCATTCTGGGGCCGGACCCCACCTATGCAAAGATCGAGGGCGGCAAGTGGCTCAATGACACCCTGCCCTACGGAACCATCCACCGGCTGGCCTCGGCGGGCCATCGCAAAGGCGTAACGGACGAGGTCATTACATGGTGTCTCGAGCACTGCGAGAGCCTGCGCGCCGACACCCATGAGGACAACAAGATCATGCAGCATCTTCTCGAGAAGAACGGCTTTGCCCGCTGCGGCATCATCTTAGCGGATGACGGCAAGCCCCGCATCGCCTATCAGAAGCTGTCTGCGACTCTGCCTCTGCGGGCAGAATAAGGAGGGACTGGACATTGAAGATCACACAGGTAAAGCTGGGCCGCATCTCGACCCCGCTCCGCGTCCCCTTCAAGACGGCGCTGCGCACCGTGCGCAGCGTGGAGGACGTCATCGTTGAGCTGCACACCGACACCGGCGCGGTGGGCTACGGCGAGGCACCTCCCACCGGCGTCATCACCGGCGACACCACCGGGGCCATCATCGGGGCCATCCGGGACCACATCGCCCCGGCCATCCTTGGCCGCGACCTCGACGAGTTCGAGGATCTGACCGCTGCGGTGCAGAAGGCCCTCGTGCACAACACCAGCGCAAAGGCGGCGGTGGACATGGCCCTGTGGGACCTGCTGGGCCAGAAGTACGGTGCCCCGGTCTACCGGATGCTGGGCGGCGCGCGCAGCAATATCGTCACCGACATCACCATCAGCGTCAACCCGCCGGAGGAGATGGCGCGGGACGCCCGCACGGCCCTCGAGCGGGGCTATGACTGCCTGAAGGTCAAGGTGGGCATCGACCCGGAGCTGGATGTGGCCCGTCTGGCCGCAGTCCGCGAGGCTGTGGGAAAAGAGGTCAGGATCCGCATCGACGCCAATCAGGCGTGGAATGCAAAGCAGGCCGTCCGCATCCTCGACCAGATGCAGGAAAAGGGCCTCGACATCGAGTTCGTCGAGCAGCCTGTGCCTGCCGCTGACCTCGAGGGGATGCAGTATGTCACCCGGAACGCCAGCGTGCCTGTGCTGGCCGACGAGAGCGTGTTCAGCCCCGCAGATGCCCTGCGCATCATGCAGACCGGCGCGGCGGACTTTGTGAACATCAAGCTGATGAAGTGCGGCGGCATCACCAACGCCCTCCGCATCGCCTCGGCGGCGGAGGTCTACGGCGTCGAGTGCATGATCGGCTGTATGCTGGAGGCAAAGATCTCCGTCAATGCGGCGGTAGAGCTGGCCTGCGCCAAAAAGATCATCACGAAGGTCGATCTGGACGGCCCGGTGCTCTGCAGCGAGGACCACATCCTCGGCGGTGCGGTCTTCAACGAGAAGAACATCACCGTATCGGATGCCCCCGGCATGGGCATCAAGGGCTTCGTCCCCGGCAAAGTGACCTATCTGGACGACTGAAAATAAATAAGAATGACTTTCCCCCGGCAGAGAAACTCTGCCGGGGGATTTTTCTGCCTTGCTGGGTGAAATATCTTAACTCTGTATGCGACACAAACACAGTTTTGCCGGCGGGGCCGGGAGGAAAAGGGAGAAATCGGATGGAACCGCCCGAAATATCTGCGGAAAACCTTTGACTTTTCTGCCGTGTGTGCTATAATAACACTTGTCTTTGGGAAAGAGACAGAAAAGTGTGCGCGGTGTACGCACACATATGGAGGAGTGTTTTGATATGATGAATGGCGTAAAAGCTGTGGCAAAGAAGTACAATGAGGTCAGCCTCATCCTTCGCATCGTCGCCGGTCTGGTCATCGGTGCGGTGCTGGCGCTTGCGGTGCCGGGTGCGGGCTGGGTCGGCGAGCTGGGCAGCCTGTTCGTCGGCGCGCTGAAGGGCATCGCCCCGGTGCTGGTGTTCGTTATCGTGGCCAGTGCGCTGGCGCAGGGCAGCTCCAAGCTGGACCGCCGCTTTGGCACGGTCATCTGGCTGTATATGCTGACCACCTTCCTTGCGGCGGCCATCGCTTCCGTTACGAGTTTTGTGTTCCCCGTGTCGGTCGTTCTGGCTGATGCCGCCCAGTCGGACGTGGTGCCGCAGGGTCTGGGCGAGGTGCTGAGCACTCTGCTCACCAACTTTGTTGCCAACCCCATCAGCGCTCTGATGAGCGGCAACTACATCGGCATCCTGTTCTGGGCCTGTATGTTCGGCCTCGCCATGAAGAGCATCGGCTCGGATACCACCAAGAGGTTCCTTGCCGATACCGCCGATGCGGTGTCGCAGGTGGTGCGCTGGATCATCAATCTGGCCCCCTTCGGCATCATGGGTCTGGTGTATACCAACGTGTCAGGCAACGGTCTGGCCATCTTCACCCAGTACGGCAAGCTGCTGGCCCTGCTGGTAGGCACCATGCTGTTCATGGCGCTCATCGTCTCCCCCTTCATCATGTTCATCTATCTGGGCTGCAACCCCTATCCGCTGGTGTTCCGCTGCCTGAAGGAGTCGGGCCTGACCGCATTTTTCACCCGCAGCTCGGCGGCCAACATTCCGGTCAACATGGCCCTGTGCGAGAAGCTGGGCCTCGATAAGGATATGTATTCCGTCTCCATCCCTCTGGGCGCGACCATCAACATGGACGGCGCGGCCATCACCATCACCATCATGACGCTGGCTGCGGCCAACACGCTGGGCATCCCTGTGACCCTGCCTGCCGCCATCGTCCTGAGCGCCATGTCCGCTCTGGGTGCCTGCGGCGCTTCCGGCGTGGCCGGCGGCTCCCTGCTGCTCATCCCGATGGCCTGCTCGCTGTTCGGCATCTCCAATGATGTGGCCATGCAGATGGTCGGTGTCGGCTTCATCATCGGCGTGATCCAGGATTCTGTGGAGACTGCGCTGAACTCCGCCGGCGACGTGGAGTTCGCCGCTACCGCTGAGTATCATCAGTGGCTCAAGCAGGGCAAGCCCCTGCCGGACTTCCTCCGCAAGTAAAGTGCAAAAAAAACAATGGCTGGGGCCGCGCGGCTCCAGCCATTGTTTCGTTTTCCGGAAAAGGCTCAGTCGATGACCTTTGCCTTCTGCAGAGCGGTGATGATGAGGGGGATGAGCACCAGCTGGGCGATGATGCCGGGCACAGCGGTGAAGAGTGCGCCGGACAGGAAGGCCGAGAAGGGGAAGCTGGAGCCGCTGAGGCCCGCCAGCAGGAAGCGGACTGCGCCCCAAACGAGGCGTCCGGCCACCATGGCCGCCGCGAGGGTAACATAGGTCATGGGCAGCGTGTGCTTCACCCGGCGGTAGAGCCAGCCGGACACCGCGCCGTAGGCAGCCAGCTCAAAGGCCATCGAGAGGGCGATGGGGTACAGCGGGGGCATCCCGAAGAGCACCGAGCGGAGCAGCGGGGCCGCGAAGCCCACGGCCAGACCCCATGGCCCGCCCAGCACGAAGCCGCAGAGCAGGATGGGGAAATGCATGGGGCAGAGCATATTGCCCACCTGCGGCACATGGCCCGTCACCATGGGCAGGACGAAGGCCAGAGCCAGAAAGAGCGCAGCTAGCACGATGCTGCGGGCCGGAGAGGTGTGTTTCGTTTTCATCGGAGTTCCTCCTTGCAGGCCGCACCGGGACAGAAAAAGGGGTCTGCCCTTGGAAATGCATCCCAAAGGCAGACCCCTTCATGGCGTCTGTTGCAAAAAGTGCGGCGGAAAATAAGCGTGCGGCGGGCTTCGGCCCGCAGGCCCGGCTTCCTGCCGGAGATCGTGAAAATTATAGCAGAGTGCCGCAGGATTTGTCAAGACCGTCCCCGGACAGGCTGCAAATTGACCAAAAAAGAAAGCGTTTGGAGCGGTTTTTGACCGCGTGTGTACATTTTGCTGGAAGAAGCTTGACCTTTTTGCGCAGAATAGATAATATAAACTTGAATTATAGCGCAATGAGGCGGCAGGAGCCGCACCTTGCGCGGCTGTTACCTTGCAAATTCTGAGGTTCATACGGGAGGACCATCATGACAAATGCAGAAAAGCTCACCCTTGCCAAGCACGCCTGCCACATCCGCATGGGCGTGATCGAGGGAACTCACAGCGCCAAGTGCGGCCATCCGGGCGGCAGTCTGGACATCGCCGAGGTGCTGTCTTACCTCTATTTCGTGGATATGAATGTTGACCCCAAGGCTCCGAAAAAGCCGGACCGCGACCGTCTGGTGCTGTCCAAGGGCCACGCCGCCCCGGCGCTCTACGCTGCGCTGGCCGAGCGCGGGTTCTTCCCGGTGGAAGACCTCAAGACCCTGCGCAAGATCGGCAGCTACCTGCAGGGCCACCCCAACATGAATGAGACGCCGGGCGTGGATATGTCCACCGGCAGTCTGGGTCAGGGCGTGTCCGCCGCCTGCGGCATGGCTCTGGGCGCAAAGATCAGCGAAAAGCCGGTCAATGTCTACACCATCCTTGGCGATGGCGAGGTGGAAGAGGGCGAGTGCTGGGAGGCGTTCATGTTTGCCGCCCACTATAAGCTCTCCAACCTCTGCGTCATGCTGGACCGCAACCATCTCCAGATCGACGGCACTACCGAGACGGTCATGAACAGCGCCCCGCTGGAAGAGAAGCTGAAGGCGTTCAACTTCAACGTCCTGACCATCAACGGCCACGACTACGACCAGATCGAGGCGGCTGTCAAGGCGTTCCACGCTGAGAACGACAAGCCCACCTGCATCATTCTGGACACCGTCAAGGGCACCGGCGTCTCCTTTATGACCAACTCTGTGGATTGGCACGGCAAAGGCCCCAACGACGAAGAGTACGCTGTGGCCATGCAGGAGCTGAACGCAGCCTACGCCGCGCTGGAACAGGAGGACAAGTAAGATGGCAGATGTGAAAATGATCGCGACCCGCGAGAGCTACGGCAATACTCTGAAAGCACTGGCCGCTGAGGGCCATGATGATCTGGTGGTGCTGGACGCCGACCTCGCCGCCGCCACCAAGACCGGGATGTTCCGCAAGGCTTACCCGAGCCGCCACTTCGACTGCGGCATCGCCGAAGCCAACATGATGGGCGTTGCCGCCGGTCTGTCCACCATGGGCTATGTCCCCTTCGTGTCCAGCTTCGCCATGTTCGCTGCGGGCCGTGCCTTTGAGCAGATCCGCAACTCCGTGGCCTATCCCCGCCTGAACGTCAAGATCGGCGCCACCCACGGCGGTATCTCCGTCGGTGAGGACGGCGCTTCCCACCAGTGCTGCGAGGACTTCGCCCTCATGCGCAGCCTGCCCGGCATGACCATCATCTGCCCCGCTGACGATGTGGAGGCCCGGGCTGCTGTCCGCGCTGCCTACGAGATGCAGGGGCCGGTCTACCTCCGCTTTGGTCGTCTGGCCGTCCCTGTGTTCCACGACGAGGCCAACTACCACTTCGAGATCGGTAAGGGCGAGCAGCTCACCGAGGGCAATGACATCGCCATCGTGGCCACCGGCCTGATGGTCAACGAGGCCCGCAAGGCCGCTGAGACGCTGGCCGCCGAGGGCATCCACGCCCGCGTCCTCAACATCCACACCATCAAGCCTCTGGATGAGGACATCATCCTCAAGGCAGCCAAGGAGTGCGGCAAGATCGTCACCGCCGAGGAGCACAACGTCATCGGCGGTCTGGGCGAGGCCGTCTGCTCGCTTCTGAGCGAGAAGCTGCCCACCCCCGTCCGCCGCGTGGGCGTGCAGGACAAGTTCGGCTGCTCCGGCCCTGCATGGGATCTGCTGCGCGAATATGGTCTGGACGCTGCCACCATCTGCAAGACCGCAAAGGAGATGCTGGGCCGATAAGCCAGACGTTTCCTGCATAAGAAAAAAGAGACAGGCTTCCCCGGAAGGGGCTGCCTGTCTCATTTTTTATGCGAGGATGCTTTATTTCTTCTTCTTCGGAAAGACGAACGAATTGTGCAGATAGACCGTCATCAGCTCGGCGGTCATGAAGCACCAGATGACCGGCTCACAGAGGATGACTGCATTGTACGCGAAGCGGGGGATGAACACCATGACAAAGATGATCTTGCCCAGAAATTCGATGACGCTGGACAGGAGGGGCAGCACCTTTTCGCCCATGCTCTGCAGCGCATACCGGCTCGCCAGCAGGACGCCCAGCACGGCGTAGAAGGGGGCGTTCCAGATCAGATACCGTGCGCCGTTTTCCAGCACCACCGGCTCAGAGGAACCGGACACCAGCCGGACCATCCATTCTGCGCCCACGCTCATCAGCACCGTGATGGCGGCGGCCACCACGATGCTGTAGAGGATGAGGTCTCGCATCCCGCGCCGGACGCGGTCGGGGTGGTTCGCGCCGTAGTTCTGGGACACAAATGTCGAGCAGGCGGAGGCCATCGCCGTCAGGGGCATATCCGTGAAGGAAAAGAGCTTCCGGGCGGCGGTGTGGCCCGCGATGACCAGTGTGCCCAGCCCGTTGATGCCATATTGCAGCACCACCGAGCCTGCCGAGACGATGCTGCTCATAAGGCCCATCGAGATGCTCTGGCTGAACAGCTCCCAGTAGAGGCGGCTGCCCACATGGAAGTGCTTTTTCTCGGGCAGGAGCAGCCGGGCACTGCGGAAGACGTACAGGATGCAGAGCACCACCGACACTCCCTGCGAGATGACCGTGGCCACGCCCGCACCGGCCACCCCCATGCCCAGCACGGCGATGAACCAGAGGTCGAGGATGACATTGAGCACCGACGAGAGGATGAGGAAGACCAGCGGCATGAAGCTGTTGCCGATGGCTCGCAGCAGACCGGCACAGAGGTTGTAAGCGAACATGATGAAGACGCCGTAGTCGATGATGATGATATAGCGGTAGGCGTCCTCAAAGATCTCGACCGGGGTGTCCAGCAGCTCCAGCAGCGGGTGCAGGCCCATCGCGCCCGCCAGCGTGATGACCGACGACGCGATGAGTCCGATGACGATGGAGCCTGCAACGGTCTGCTTGAGCTGCTCGTCGTCTCCGGCTCCGTAGGAGCGCGCTGCGACGATGGCAAGGCCGTTGCCGATGCCGATGCCGAAGCCGACCAGAAGCTCGTAGATGGCCCCGCAGGCCCCGATGGCAGCAAGGGCGGTGTCGCCCAGAACATTGCCCACGATCATGGTGTCCACGGTGTTGTAGAGCTGCTGGAAGAGGCTCGACACCAGAATGGGGAGCATGAAGATGACGAGGCTCTGAAAGATAGGGCCGTTCATCAGGTCCACGCTCTGGCTGAAAAACGATTTTTTTGCGGGGGATCGGGTCATAGGCGGTTCTCCTTCATAACTTTAGGCGGCTTGCCCTCTCCGTCACCTTCGGTGCCAGCTCCCCCTTTGGGGGAGTTGGCGCGTGAGCGCCTGAGAGGGCGCAGGCCATTTACCAGAAAACAAGGCCGCCGCACAGATAAACTGCACGGCAGCCTTGCTGCAAAATTCAGGGGTTACAGCTCCTGCGTCTCGAAGCCGTTAGCCGTCAGCACGTCCACGCTGGAGAAGCCTGCGGCCTTGATGGCAGCTGCGGCCTCGTCGAAGCCGAAGGTCAGGCTGCCGATGTCGTGGGCGTCGGAGGTGATGATGACCCGGCCGCCCATCTTCTGCCACTCGCCCAGCATCCATGCGCCGGGGTAGAAGTCCTTGCGGTAGCCGCGGTAGACGCCGCCGGTATTCACTTCCAGCCGACAGCCGTGCTCTTTGGCCACAGCCAGTGCCTTGAGGGCTGCGGCTTTGTAGCGGGGAGCCTCCTCATCGAAGAACTCGCCGTCGGCGTTCAGCTTCTTGATGAGGTCGATGTGGGCGAGGATGTCGGGACCCATGGCCGCCACCTTCTCCACCTCGGCAAAGTAGGCCTCCACAGCGGCCAGCGGGTCGCCGTCGAAGTCGTCGTAGATGCAGTCGTGCAGGTCCTGCGGGCGGAAGTCGATCTCGTAATACTTGCCGGTGTTCTTGCCGTAGAGGTGGTGCGCCGAGCCGATCCAGTAGTCGTAGCCGGTGCGCTTGTCCTCGCTCAGCAGGTCCCACTCGATGCCGCAGAGGATGTCCACCTTGCCCTTGTACTCGGTCTTGAGCTTGGCGATGGTGGCCTTGTACTGGGCCGTGCGGCTGGGACTCATACAGTATTCACGGTCGCGCTGGGTGTAGCTATGGCCCGTGAAGCCCAGTGTGGTCAGCCCCTGCGCACACGCGGCGGAGGCCATCTCCTGTAAGGTGTTTTTGCCATCACACATCGTCGAGTGACAATGGACACTGGACTTCTTGTAATCTGCCATAGTGAATCACTGCATCCTTTCCTGTTTGACCTTGAGGTCGATAACGTGGCGTTTTTCCAGCTCGCGGGTGACGTCCTCCACCGTGATGCCGGCCTGCACCATCAGCACCAGCACATGGTATGCCAGATCGCTGATCTCGTAGACCGTCTCGGCCTTGTCTTCCTTTTCGCCCGCGATGATGACCTCGGTGCACTCCTCGCCCACCTTCTTGAGGATCTTTTCCTTGCCCTTCTCGAAGAGGTAGGTGGTGTAGCTGCCCTCCTTGGGGCTGGTCTTGCGGCCCTTGATGAGGTCATACAGCCCCTGCCAGCTGAACTGCTTCAGCTCGGGGGAAACATACACTTCGTTGAAGAAGCAGCTCTCGGCACCGGTGTGGCAGGCGGGGCCGCTCTTGACGACCTCCACCACCAGCGCATCGGCGTCACAGTCGGCGGTGATGGACACCACCCGCTGGACGTTGCCGCTGGTCTCGCCCTTGCGCCAGATCTCCTGACGGCTGCGGCTCCAGAACACGGTGCGCCCCTCGGCAATGGTCAGCGCCAGCGTCTCGGCGTTCATGTAGGCAAGGGTGAGCACCTGCTTTGTGTAGTGATCCTGCACGATGGCGGGGATCAGACCTTTTTCATCAAATTTCAGTTCCATGACGGTTCTCCCTCCCCGGATGGGGATATTGTGTATTTTATCGTATTCAAGATAAAAATGCAAGGGTTTTATGCGTTTTTACAGCCGCATCTCCACGCCGTTGGCGTTCAGGTACTCCTTCAGCTCCCGGATGCCCAGCAGCTTCTGGTGGAAGATGCCCGCCGCCAGCCCGGCGTCGATGCCCTTGTGGTGGAACAGCTCCAGAAAATCCTCTTTTTTGCCCGCGCCGCCGCTGGCAATGATGGGAATGTTCACCCGGGCGGCCACTGCGTCCAGCATTTCAAGGTCGAAGCCGCTGCGCACGCCGTCGGTGTCGATGCTGTTCAGGCATATTTCGCCCGCGCCGTGGGCAGCACACCAGCTGATCCAGTCCAGCGCATCCCGGCCGGTATCCTCGCGCCCGCCTTTGGCGAACACCCGGAACTGCCCGTTCACCCGCTTCACATCTGCGGAAAGCACCACGCACTGGTCGCCGTAGCGCTGCGCGGCGGCGGGGATAAGCCCGGGGTCCTTCAGCGCACCGGAGTTGACGCTTACCTTATCCGCGCCGCATTTCAGCACCCGGTCAAAATCCTCCAGTGTGTTGATGCCGCCGCCCACGGTCAGGGGGATAAAAATTTCCCCCGCCACCCGGGTCAGGATGTCGGTAAAAAGGGCGCGTCCCTCAAAGCTGGCGGTGATATCGTAAAACACCAGCTCGTCCGCCCCGGCGGCGTTGTACAGCCGTGCCATCTCCACCGGGTCGGCTACGTCCCTGATGCCCTCAAAGTTCGTGCCCTTGACCACCCGGCCGTCGCGCACGTCCAGACAGGGGATGATGCGTTTGGTTATCATAAAGCTCCCTCTTTCTCAGTCCTGCACCAGCTGCACGCAGCGGGCAAGGTCCAGCGCGCCGGTGTACAGGCTTTTGCCCAGAATGGCCGCTGCCGTGCCCATCTGCTGCAATTCCAGCAGCTCCGCCTCGGAGGAGATGCCGCCGCTGGCGGTAAAGGCCACCCCGGGCACCTCCGCCGCCAGCTGGCGGTACAGGGCAAGGTTTGTGCCCTGCATCGCGCCGTCACAGGCGATGTCGGTGTAGATGATGGCGGTGCAGCCGGCTTCTGCCAGCCGCTTGCAGAAGGCCACGCCCGGCTCGGCGCTGACCTCCTTCCAGCCGTGGATGGCCACATAGCCGTCCTTGGCGTCTACGCCCACGGCGATCTTGTCGCCGTATTTTTTCAGCATCCGGGCCGTGAAATCGAAGTCCGTCACGGCCACGCTGCCGAGGATGCACCGGCCCACCCCGAGGGAGAGGTATCGTTCGATGCGCTCCTCGGTGCGGATGCCGCCGCCCACCTCGATGTATAAGCCGCCCTGTTTGGCCAGCGCGGCGATGGTGTCGTAGTTGGAAAGGGTGCCGTCCTTCGCGCCGTCCAGATCGACGACATGGAGGTTCTTGGCCCCGGCGTCCAGAAAGGTCCGCGCCTGTGCGCAGGGGTCTTCGCCGTAGACGGTCATTTTATCGTAGTCGCCCTGCGTCAGGCGCACGACGTTTCCGCCCCGCAGGTCAATGGCTGGGAATAATTGCATTGCAATTCTCCTTACTTTACGCTTCTCTTGGCTAAACCTCTCCGTCACGCCTGACGGCGTGCCACCTCTCCTATCGAGGAGAGGCCTTGGCATAACTTGTAAGCTTTCCCTCTTCGCCAGAGGCTCCCCTCGGTAGGGGAGCTGTCGAGCGACAGCGAGACTGAGAGGTTGTTTTTACAACTCACTGAACGCCCGCAGCAGCCGCAGTCCCGCGTCGCCGCTCTTTTCCGGGTGGAACTGAGTGCCGTACACCCGGCCCGCCTTCACCACACCGGTGACGGGGAGGGAATAGTCGCTGACGGCCAGCGTGTTGGCGGCGCAGTTCTTGCCGTAGTAGCTGTGGACGTAGTAGAAATACTCGCCGTCCCGGACGTACTTGAAAATCGGGTCGTCGCGCAGGATGTGGACGGCGTTCCAGCCGATCTGAGGCACTTTCAGGGTCTTATCGCCGAGGTCAGGGGCCAGCGGGCAGACCTGCCCCGGCACAAAGCCGAGGCCCGGGTGCTCGCCGTATTCGAAGCTCTTCTCAAACAGCAGCTGCATCCCGAGGCAGATGCCAAGGAGGGGCTTTTTCTCCGCTTCCTCCTTGATGACCGGCACAAGGCCGGTGGCCTCGAGCTTTGCCATGGCGTCCCCGAAGGCCCCAACCCCCGGCAGGATGAGCCGGTCGGCGGCACGGATGTCGGCGGGGTCGGCGCTGACCGCTGCGTCCAGCCCCAGATGGGCCAGACTGGACTTCAGGCTGAACAGGTTGCCCACGCCGTAGTCGATGATGCAGATCATACCAGCAGTCCTTTCGTAGAAGGGATCTCGTCCCGGTGGGCGGTGTCGATGCGGACGGCGTCGGCCAGCGCACGGCCGGCGCCCTTGAAGGCCGCCTCTAAGATGTGGTGGGTGTTCTCGCCCGCGAACTGGACGAAGTGGACGGTGGCGGGCACGCTGCGGGCAAAGCCCAGCCAGAATTCCTTGGCGCATTCCACGTCGAAGTCGCCCACCTTCTCGGTCTGACAGCGGATGTCCCAGTTCAGGGTGCAGCGGCCCGAGATGTCCACAGCGCAGAGGATGAGGGCCTCGTCCATCGGAAGGTAGAAGCTGCCGTACCGGTGGATGCCCCGCATATCGCCCAGTGCCTCGGCAAAGGCCTGCCCCAGCGCGATGCCCACATCCTCGGTGGTGTGGTGATAGTCCACCTCCACATCGCCGTGGCAGGTGAGCACCAGATCGAACCGGCCATGCCGGGCGAACAACTCCAGCATATGATTCAGAAAGCCGCACCCGGTGTCCACCTGATACCGGCCTGCGCCGTCGAGGTTCAGGGTCAGCTCGATCTGTGTCTCGTTCGTGTTCCGCTCTATGGTCACTTCCCGCATGGCTCAACCCTCCAAAATTTCATCCAGCGCCCACAGCAGGGCTTCCATATCCTCCGGCGTGCCGATGGTGATCCGCAGCCAGTCGATGATGCGGGGCGCGTCGAAATGGCGCACCAGCACCCCCTTTTCCTTCAGCTTCCGATACAGCTCGCCGCCGCCCTTTTTCCCGGTGGAGGCGAAGAGGAAGTTGGTCCGGCTGTTCAGCACGGTGAAGCCCCGCGCTTCCAGCTGCTGCTTCGTCCAGCTGCGGGTTTCGACGATGGCGGCACAGGTCTTTTCGAAATAGGCCGTATCCTCCAGCGCGGCCTTGCCGGCCTTCAGGGTCAGGCGGTTGATGTTGTAGGGGTTCAGGCTGAACTTGACCCGGTTGAGATCGGCGATGAGCTTTGCATTGCCCATCGCAAGGCCCAGACGGGCACCGGCCAGCTGACGGGACTTCGAGAAAGTCTGGATGACCAGCAGATTTTCGTACTGGTCGATGAGGGGTACACAGCTCTCGCCGCCGAAGTCCACATAGGCCTCGTCCACGATGACCACGTTGTCGGGGTTCGCCTTCAGGATGCCCTCGATGGCGCTGCGGGGCAGGGCCAGACCGGTGGGGGCGTTGGGGTTGGCGATAACGATGGTCTCGTTCAGGCCGTAATAGTCGGCGGGGTCGAGGGTGAAGTCATCCTTCAGAGGGATGATGTGGCTGGGAATGTGCATCAGGCCGCACCAGACGCCGTAGCAGCCGTAGGTGATGTCTGCATAGGCCAGCGGATGCGCCTCGTCGCAGAAGGCCCGCAGGGCGAAGAAGAGGTTCTCGTCGCTGCCGTTGCCGGGCATGATCTGGTCGGGCTGCAAATTGAAGTGGGCCGCTGCCGTCCGCAGCAGCTCGGCACAGGCGGGGTCGGAGTAGAGGCGGAGCTTTTCCACCTCGGCCTCGCTCACCGCCGCCACCACCGCCGGAGAGGGGCGGTAGGGGCTTTCGTTGGTGTTCAGCTTGATGTACTGCTGGTCCTGCGGCTGCTCCCCCGGGGTGTAGGGGGTGACAGCTTCCAGCGTGGGAGAAAGAAAACGGCTCATAATGATCCCCCTTTATTTATCGTATCGTATGGTCACGCTGCGGGCGTGGGCGTGCAGGCCCTCCCGCTCGGCGAAGTCAGCGATGCGGGGTGCGGCCTTTTCCAGTGCCTCCCGGGTGTAATAGAGGAAGCTGGACTTCTTGACGAAGTCGTCCACGCCCAAGGGGCTGGAGAAGCGGGCCGTGCCGCTGGTGGGCAGGGTGTGGTTCGGGCCGGCGAAGTAGTCCCCCAGCGCCTCGGGGACGTTCCGCCCGAGGAAGATGCTGCCCGCGTTTTTGATCTCGTTCAGCACGCTGAAGGGGTCGTCGATGCAGACCTCAAGGTGCTCCGGTGCGATGATGTTGCAGGCCTCGATGGCCTTGCGCAGGTCAGAGCAGACGATGATCTTGCCGTTGTCGTCCACGCTGGCCCGGGCGATGGCGGCGCGGGGCAGCTGGGGGATCTGTACTTCCAGCTCGGCCTGCACGGCCTTGGCAAGGTCGGCGCTGTCGGTGACGAGGACGGGGCTTGCCAGCTTGTCGTGCTCGGCCTGACTCAGAAGGTCGGCGGCGACCCATGCGGGGTCACAGCCGCCGTCGGCCAGCACCAGAATTTCGCTGGGTCCGGCGATCATGTCGATGCCCACCTTGCCGAAGACCTTCCGCTTGGCGGTGGCGACGTAGATGTTGCCCGGGCCGACGATCTTATCGACGGCCGGGATGGTCTGGGTGCCGTAGGCCAGCGCAGCCACGGCCTGTGCGCCGCCGGTCTTGAAAATTTTCGTCACGCCTGCGGTGGCCGCGGCGGCGAGGATGACGGGGTTCACCTTGCCGTCCTTCCCTGCGGGAGTCGTCATCACGATCTCCGAAACGCCCGCCACCTTGGCCGGGATGACGTCCATCAGGACGGTGGAAGGATAGGCCGCTGTGCCGCCGGGGACGTAGACGCCTGCCTTCTCGATGGGGGTGTATTTCTGGCCCAGCACGATGCCGGGCTTATCGTTCATCACAAAGTTCTTGTGCACCTGCTGGCGGTGGAAGGCCTCGATGTTGGCTGCGGCCTCCCGCAGCGTCTCG
>ERZ1673752.1958-NODE-1958-length-25564-cov-5.972755_pt1 | contig 25564 bp, 17 predicted proteins | sample MGYA00580195_ERZ1673752 | MGnify/ENA primary metagenome ERZ1673752 (study PRJEB41218, sample SAMN15661744) | gut metagenome | host: Homo sapiens | place: Canada: London | collected 2015-08-20/2019-03-30 | study: EMG produced TPA metagenomics assembly of...
GACCCGGTCCATTGCCTGCGGCAAGCGCATTGTGGAGGTGCTGGAGGAGCAGCCGGAGATCACCGACGACGATGCCGTGAAGGAGATCGCCGACGACGGCACCAAGAGGGAGCTTACCCTCTCCGACGGTTCCATCCGCTTTGACCACGTTTACTTCAAATACCATCCCGACAGCGCCGAGTGGAACCTGACGGACATCGACTTCTCCATTGCCAGCGGCATGACCGTGGGCATTCTGGGTGGCACCGGCAGCGCCAAGAGCACACTGGTGAGCCTGATCCCCCGGCTGTACGAGGCCACGGAGGGGGCCGTCTATGTAGGCGGTCACAACGTCAAGGACTACACTATGGAGACGCTGCGGGAGGGCTGCGCCATGGTGCTGCAGAAGAACACTCTGTTCTCCGGCACCATCCGGGATAACCTCCGCTGGGGCGACGAGAACGCCACCGACCAGGAAATGGAGGCCGCCTGCCGCATGGCCTGCGCCGACGAGTTCATCTCCCGCATGCCCGACGGCTACGACACCCGCATCGAGCAGGGCGGCACCAATGTCTCCGGCGGGCAGAAGCAGCGTCTGTGCATCGCCCGTGCCATTCTCCGCAAGCCCAAGGTGCTGATCCTGGACGATTCCACCTCCGCCGTGGACACCGCTACCGACGCCAAGATCCGTGCGGCGCTGAAGGAGGCGCTGCCCGGCTCCACCAAGCTTATTATTGCCCAGCGCATCTCCTCCGTTATGGACGCCGACGTGATCTTAGTGCTGGACGACGGCAAGATCTCCGGTATGGGGACCCATGAACAGCTGATGGCGTCCAATCAGATCTATCGGGAAGTCTATCAGTCTCAGCAGGAAGGGGTGAGCATCGATGGCTGAACAGAAAAATTCCATGCCGCCCCGCCGTCCCGGCGGACCCGGCCACGGCCCCCGCAGCCACGGTTATCAGCGCCCTCAGGACCTGCGGGGCACGGTGAAGAAGCTGCTGCACTATGTAGGCCGCTATAAGGGTCTGCTGGTGCTGGTGGCCGTCTGCCTGCTGCTCAGCTCCGTGGGCTCCGTGGCCAGCAGCTACTTTCTCAAGCCCGCCATCAACGACTACATCCTCCCCGGCGACTTCGCCGGTCTGCTGAAGCTGCTGGTGCTGATGGGACTGGTGTTCGTGCTGTCGGCCCTGTGCTCCTATGTGTACTCCCGCATCATGGTGCGGGTGTCCCAGCGCACGGTGGCCGCCCTGCGGCAGGATCTGTTCGACAAGCTGCAGGAGCTCCCCCTGCGCTACTTCGACACCCACCAGTCCGGCGATCTCATGAGCCGCTTCACCAACGACATCGACACGGTGTCCGAGATGATCAACAACAGCTTCGCCAATGTGCTGTCCAACTCCCTGACGTTCCTATGCACCATCGGGATGCTGCTGTACCTGAACTGGGCGCTGACCCTTATCACCTTCGCCTTTCTGGGGCTGATGCTGCTGGTGGTGAAGGTCATCGGTGGACGCAGCCGGGTCAGCTTCCAGCGGCAGCAGGCCGCTCTTGGCGACCTCAACGGCTACATTGAGGAGATGATCGAGGGCCAGAAGGTCATCAAGGTGTTCCACCACGAGCAGCAGGCCATCGACCAGTTCTCTGCCCGCAACGATACCTATCAGACGGCGGCCACCATGGCCCAGACCTATGCCGGATCCATGATGCCCGCCACCGCCAATCTCTCCCGCATCAACTACGCCGTCACCTGCTGCGTAGGCGGACTGCTGGCCATGGGCGGTGTGTTCGATATCGGCTCTCTGGGGGCCTATCTGCTGTACGTCAAGCAGGTGTCCCAGCCGGTGGGCCAGATCAGCCAGCAGGTGAACACCATTCTGGCCGCCATTGCCGGCGCCGAGCGTATCTTCGCCGTCATGGAGGCCCAGCCGGAGGAGGACGAGGGCCAGACCACCATCGTCCGGGTGGAGAAGAACGGCGACACCCTCACCGAGGTACCTCAGCGCACCGGCCACTGGGCATGGAAGAAGCCCGACGGCTCCCTGACAGAGCTGCGGGGCGACGTGCGCTTCGACCACGTCACCTTCGGCTACGATCCGGATAAGGCGGTGCTCCACGATATCTCCCTCTTTGCCGAGCCCGGCCAAAAGATCGCCTTCGTGGGCTCCACCGGCGCCGGAAAGACCACCATCACCAACCTCATCAACCGCTTCTACGACATCCAGCAGGGAACCATCACCTACGACGGCATCGACGTCCGGGAGATCCGCAAGAACTCTCTGCGGAAGTCGCTGGGCATCGTCCTGCAGGATACCCACCTCTTCACCGGCACCATTGCCGACAACATCCGCTACGGCAAGCTGGACGCCACGGATGAACAGGTCCGGGCCGCCGCCAAGCTGGCCAACGCCGACACCTTCATCCGCCATCTGCCCCAAGGCTACAACACCGTCATCACTGGCGACGGCGGCAGTCTCAGTCAGGGGGAGCGCCAGTTGCTGGCCATTGCACGGGCTGCCGTGTCCGATCCCCCGGTGCTGATCCTGGACGAGGCCACCTCCTCCATCGATACCCGCACGGAGAAGCTCATCGAGGAGGGCATGGACTCCCTGATGGAGGGCCGCACGGTGTTCGTCATCGCCCACCGGCTCTCCACCGTCCGCAACGCGCAGGCCATTCTGGTACTGGAGCAGGGTCAGATCATCGAACGGGGCAACCATAAGACGCTGCTGGCCCAGAAGGGCAAGTACTATCAGCTGTATACCGGCCAGTCCGAGCTCAGTTGATGGGGCAGGGAACCTACAGGCTCCCATAACACCAGATCCCCATGAAAGGAGGCCGGACAGAGTCCGGCCTCCTTTTTTACGCACTTACATTTTTATAATTGTGTATCCCCTCTGTCACTCCGCCCAATGGCAGGCCCGGCTGACGGCCTTTTTCCACAGGCGGTACTCATCGTCGCAGTCTGCCTGGGGCCGCTGGGGCAGGAACACCCGCTGGCTGCGCCGCAGAGCCGCCAGCTCCTCCGTATCCCGCCACAGGCCGCAGGCCAATCCCGCCAGCGATGCTGCGCCGAAGGCAGTGGTCTCCACCATGGCGGGGCGGTCCACCGGGATCCGCAGCAGATCCGCCTGCATCTGCATGAGGATGTCTGACACGCTGGCGCCGCCGTCGGCCCGCAGGGCCGTGATGTCGCACCCGGCATCCTGCCGCATGGCCAGCATCAGATCCGTCACCTGATAGGCGATGCACTCCAGCACCGCACGGGCGATATGGGCCCGGCCCGTACCACGGGTGATGCCCAGAATGGCCCCACGGGCGTACATATCCCAATAGGGCGCACCCAGCCCGGTGAAGGCCGGAACCACCACCACGCCGCCGGAGTTTTCCACGGATTCCGCCAGCCGGTCACACTCCGGGGCGGAGTCCACCAGCCGCAGCTCGTCCCGCAGCCACTGGATGGTGCTGCCGCCGTTAAAGACGCTGCCTTCCAAGGCATAGGTGGTCCTGCCCCCTACGCTCCATGCCACGGAGCTCACCAGCCCAGCCCGGCTGCGGACCGGCTCCGTCCCCACGTTCATCAGGGTAAAGCAGCCGGTGCCGTAGGTATTCTTGGCCTCGCCGGGATGGAAGCAGGCCTGCCCGAAGAGGGCCGCCTGCTGGTCGCCGGCGGCACCGCACACCGGTACTCCTGCCAGCGTCTCCAGGCCGGGGATGCCCGGCTGCACCGTGCCGTAGACGGCGCTGTTCTCCACCGGCCGGGGCAGCATACAGGCAGGGATCCGCAGCAGGCGGCACAGCTCCTCATCCCAGCACAGCCGGTGGATATCAAAGAGCATGGTGCGGGAGGCGTTGGAGTAGTCGGTGACGTGCTGCCCCGTCAGCCTCCAGATGAGCCACGTCTCCACCGTGCCGAACAGCAGCTCCCCCCGTTCCGCCCGCTGCCGGGCGCCGGGGACGTTATCCAGGATCCAGCGGATCTTGGTGCCGGAGAAATAGGCGTCGATGAGCAGTCCCGTGGTGGAGACGATGCGCTCCTCCAGTCCCTGCCGCTTCAGCTCCTCGCACAACTCCGCCGTCCGACGGCACTGCCAGACGATGGCGTTATACACCGGCTGGCCGGTGGCCTTATCCCAAACGATGGTGGTCTCCCGCTGGTTGGTGACGCCGATGCCGGCGATGCTGCCCTCCGGCAGCCCCCGGATGGTCTCCTCCGCCGCCAGACGCTCCGTGTCCCAGATGGTCATGGGGTCGTGCTCCACCCAGCCCGCCTGCGGATAGATCTGGGGAAAGGTGTGCTGGGCCTTGGCGGCGATCTGCCCCGCCCGGTCAAATACGATGGCACGGGAGCTGGTCGTCCCCTGATCCAGTGCCAGAATATACGATGCCATAGCCGTCTCCTCTTTTCTTTTTGGTGGGTTTGTGGTATACTGCTAACAGAATGATTCTTATTTTACCATAGGAAGGATGAAATTTCCATGACAAATCTCACCGAGTTCACCTTTCTCTCCAGCGACGGCAAGACCCGGCTCCACGCCATGCAGTGGCTGCCGGAGGGAACGCCCCGTGCCGTGCTGCAAATTTCCCACGGCGTAGCCGAGCACATCGGCCGCTACGACGGCTTCGCCCGCTACCTCAATGAGCAGGGGCTGGCGGTGGTGGGCCACGACCATCTGGGCCACGGCGGCTCCCTGCCGGAGGGCGGAACCCCCGTCTACTTTGGCGACGGCACCCCGTGGGAGACGGTGGTGGCGGATATCCAGCTGCTGCACGAGCAGCTGCGGCGGGAGTTTTCCGGTGTGCCGCTGTGCCTCATGGGCCACAGCATGGGCTCCTTTCTGGCCCGCAGCTACCTGATCCGCTATCCCGGCACCCTGCGGGCCGCCATTATCATGGGTACCGGCTGGCAGCCACAGGCCAAGCTGACCGGAGGCCGTGCCGTGGCGGAGGTGGTCTGCGCCGCACAGGGGCCCTCCGCCGCCAGCAAGCTGGTGAACGATCTGGCCTTCGGCGGCTACAACAAGGCCTTTGCTCCCAACCGCACCGGCTATGACTGGCTGTCGGCGGACTCCGAAAATGTGGACCGCTACATTGCCGACCCCCTCTGCGGCGCCGATGCCACGGTGGGGCTGTTCCGCCAGATGCTCCACGGCATCGCCTTCAACCAGAACCCCAAGAATCTGGCCCGCATGGACAGCAGCCTGCCGGTGCTGCTGATCTCCGGCGACCGGGATCCGGTGGGCGATATGGGCAAGGGCGTCCGCCGCACCGCCGACGCCTTCCGCAAGGCGGGCCTGTCGGACGTGACTCTGAAGCTGTATCCCGGCCTGCGGCACGAGATCCTCAACGAAGGCCCCATGCGCCAGACGGTCTATGAGGACATCTGGCACTGGCTGGAGCCGCATCTGCCGACCCGTTAAAATCTCGCTAATTGAAATACAGTTCACCCACAAGAGGGCAGCCTGCAGCTGCCCTCTTTTCTTTTTAGAAAAATACTGGCTCCATTTTGTCATTTCTGTCATTCGGTCCGTCAGAAAATACCAGTTTTCAACATTTTTCTCATACTTTTCTCATATCGGACTAATATGTCATTTTATAGAGAATTTGTGGGAATTTTTTGAATAAATTACGAAAAATCGGTTGACTTTGCAGTGGAATTGGGGTATATTATAGCCCTCTAGCGCACAGGATCCGACATTGTCGAATGCGTCGGGTGGGCTGTGCGTTTTATCCATGTCCGTACATGACGGGCTTTCGACCGGGAGGTGAGTGAAATGGCCTATATGCGCTTGGGCGATCTGCTGGTGGCGTCCGGGACCATCACAGGGCAACAGCTGGAGCGTGCTCTGGCACTCCAGAAGGAGACAAAGCAGCGGCTGGGCGATGTGCTGATCCAGGACGGCTTCATCACGGAGGCGCAGCTCATCGACGCTCTGCGAGTGCAGCTGGGCGTGGACTTTGTGGACCTGACGGCCATTTCCATCCCCGTGGAACTGGCCCAGTATGTCCCCCGGAACATCGCCAAGAAATACTGCGTGGTGCCGGTGAAGCTGGTACGCAACAGCCTGTATCTGGCCATGAGCGATCCTCTGGACTTCGTGGCTCAGGATGAGGTCAAAACCGCCTCCCGTAAGCGCATCATCCCCATGATCGCCACCCGCAAGGCCGTGGAGCAGGCCATCAGCCGCCTGTACGGCAACGAGGGTACGGCACGGGTCATCGAGGAGATGAAGCGAGAGGCCGGCAGCAGCAGCGATGTCATCCCCGCCCAAATGGCGCAGGACACGGCAGACCCTCAGGAGTCCGCCCCCACCATCCGCTTCGTTAACGCCCTCATCGAGCGGGCCTATACTGAGCGGGCCAGCGACATCCATCTGGAGCCGCAGGAGGGTGAGATGGTAGTGCGGATGCGCATCGACGGTCTGCTCCGCCGCATCCTGACGGCGCCTGCCGACCTGCAGAATACCGTGATCTCCCGCCTGAAGATCATGGGCGGTATGAATATTGCCGAGCATAAGATCCCGCAGGACGGCCACGCCATCCAGACGGTGCGGGGCCACAGTCTGGACCTGCGTATCTCCTCCATGCCCACGGTGTACGGCGAGAAGATGGTGCTGCGTCTGCTGGACAAGTCCGCTCAGGCCCTCAGCAAATCCCAGCTGGGACTGGAGGGGCAGGATCTTGACAACTACAACGCTCTGCTGCGAAACACCAGCGGCGTCATTCTGCTGGTGGGACCCACAGGCTCCGGTAAGTCCACCACCATGTGCAACATGATCCGGGATCTGTCCCGTGAGGAGATCAACATCGTCACGCTGGAGGACCCGGTGGAGTACCACATCCCCGGCGTCAGCCAGTGCCAGATCAACGAAAAGACCGGCATGACCTTCGCCAGCGGCCTGCGAGCCATCCTGCGTCAGGACCCGGACATCATCTCCGTGGGTGAGATCCGGGACGGCGAGACGGCCTCCATCGCCATGCGGGCCGCCATCACCGGTCATCTGGTGTTCTCCACTCTGCACACCAACGACGCCGTGTCCGCCGTATACCGGCTCAAGGACGTGGGCGTGGAGCCGTGGCTGGTGGCCAGCGCCCTGCGGGGCGTGGTGAGCCAGCGTCTGCTGCGGAAGGTCTGCCCCCACTGCAAGAAGGGCTATCAGCCCTCTGCCGAGGAGCTGACCCTGCTGGGGATGCCGGAGGACAGCCATGTCACCTTCTATAAGGGCGAGGGCTGTCCGGAGTGCCACCACTCCGGCTATACCGGTCGCCGGGCCGCCTTCGAGATCCTGATGCTCAGCGGCCGCCTGCGGCGGCTCATCAGCGAGGGCGCCAACGAGGAGCGGCTGGCGGAGGAGGCCCGCAAAAACGGCTTCCGCTCCATGAGGGAGAGCTGCCGCCGGCTGGTGCTGGAGGGGGTCACCTCCGCCGAGGAGGCCGCCCGCATCATCAACACCACAGTAGACGAGTAATTGCGTAAAACCCGGCACGGAAGGAGCAGAGACACGCCATGACCACATACCGTTACAAGGGCCAGACCAAGGACGGAACGGCTGTATCCGGCATCATCCGGGCCTATGACGAGTTCGAGGCCGCCAGCCGCCTGCGGGAGACCGTAGCCATTATCACCCGGCTGGAGGAGGTAAGGGAGAAGAAGGAAAGCATCTTCAACCGCCCCATCGGCCTGAAGATCAAGGAAAAGGAGCTGGCCCTGATCTGCTCCCAGTTCGCCATTATCCTCTCCGCAGGTATGTCTATTCAGCACTGTGTGGAGATGGTGGCGGCCCAGACCAGGAACCGCCACATCCGCCAGATGCTGGAGAAGGTGGCCGAGGAGGTGGGCGCAGGCTACTCCATGGCCCAGAGCTTTGAAAACAACGCCCCCTATCTGCCCAAGACCTTCATCGAGACGGTCCGGGCCGGAGAACAGTCCGGCACGCTGGAGGAGTGCTTCCAGCGGCTGCACCGATACTATGATAAATCCGCCAAGACCAAGGCCAAGGTGGTCAGCACCCTGACCTACCCCGCCATGGTCATTGTGGTGGCCATCGTCGTGTTTATTATCATCATCGCCGTGGCCGTCCCGGCCTTCAACGATGTCTTTGCCGAGATGGGCACCCAGCTGCCGGGCATCACCCGTGTGCTGCTGGCCACCAGTGACTTCTTCGTGGGCTGGTGGTGGCTGCTTCTGCTGATCGCCGCCGGGCTGGGCATCGCCTATATGGTGGCCCGCCGCTCTGTTCAGGGCCGGAAGGCCATCGCCGCATGGAGCCTCACCAAGGCCCCCCTCCATCGGCTCCATACCCTCAACGCCGCCGCACAGTTCGCCCACAGCATGGCCACCATGCTGACGGCCGGTCTGCCGGTCCACAAGGCTCTGGATGTGACCGGCAACGTGATCAGCAACTACACCTTCGCACTGGCCGTGCAGGAGGTGAAGCAGAAGGTGGAGCGTGGCCGCACCATTTCCGAGAGCATGGGGCAGATCGAGTACTTCCCCAAAATGCTGACGGAGATGGTGGGCGTAGGCGAGCAGTCCGGCTCGCTGGAGGAGACGCTGGACGTCATCGGTGAATACTTTGACAACGAGGTGGAGGTCACCACCGCCCGCCTGCTGTCGGTGCTGGAGCCCATCATCACCATCGCTCTGGCGGTGATCGTGGTGGTGCTGCTGCTGGCGGTGTATCTGCCGCTGTTCACCCTCTACGGCGGAATGTAAGGCCGCCGCACCCAAATTCGTATCCTATCCGTATAACAACCCTGTACGGATCAAGATAAAAACCGCAAAAAATAGCAAAAAATAATAGGAGATGTAGAACTATGCTGAAGAAACTGCAGAACAAGAAGGGCTTCACTCTGATGGAGATGCTGATCGTCGTCGCCATCATCGCTGTGCTGGTGGCCATCGCCATCCCCGTGTTCAACGGCGCCCTGACCAAGTCCAAGGAGGCCGCTGACGTGGCCAATGTCCGTGCTACCTATGCCGAGTGGCAGACCGCTATGCTCACCGAGAACACCAAGGCTCCCGCTAATGCGACTGATTTCCTGAAGGGTCCCACTGGTAACGATACCCTGACCCTGAACTATGCTGACAAGCTGACCGTCGCCGACGGCACCATCACCTACAAGGCTTCTAAGCTGACTGATGCCGCCAATGCCGACAGCAAGACCTTCACCTGGACGCTGGGTACGCCCGAGATCAACTGACATCCGCTTGTCACATTCACACGCAACAGCTCCCGCACCGGCCCAGCCGGGCCGGTGCGGGGCGACCCGTCTCTCATCGGGCGGGGATGGCCGTGGGTTGGCGTCCCTCCCCGCTCCGTGAGAGCAGTCCCATCTAAAGGAGAGCCTTCCCCATGCTGTATGCCGATCCCTTCCTAACTGTTTACTGCTGCCTGCTGGCCGCCCTGCTGGGTGCGTGCATGGGCAGCTTTCTGAACTGTGCAGCCTGGCGCATCGTCCATGGGGAGAGCGTGCTGCGTGGCCGGTCCCACTGCGACGCCTGCGGCCATGTGCTGGCGGTGCGGGACCTGATCCCGGTGGTCAGCTATCTGGCCGCCCACGGACGCTGCCGCTACTGCGGGGCCAAGCTCTCCCGGCGTCACGTTCTGGCCGAGGCCGTCTCGGCGCTGGTGTTCGTGACGCTGCTGCTGCATTATGATATTTCGCTCCAAGCTCTCGAAGGCTGGTGCGTGGCCGGCATCCTGCTGGTCTGCTCCTTTGCGGATTTGGAGGGGTACATCATCCCCGACCGTTTTATAGCGGTCGGCGTTGTGCTATTTATCATCACTCTTTTCTTCGCCCCCCAGCCGCTCCGGCGGGCGCTGGACGGCGCCATCGGCGGTCTGGCGGTGGCGGGGTGCGTGCTGCTTCTGGTGCTGGGAATGGAGAAGCTGCTGGGCCGTGAGGCCATGGGCGGCGGCGACATCAAGCTCCTGTTCCTGACGGGGCTGTTTCTGGGCTGGAAGCGGAACCTTCTGTGTCTGGTGGCGGCCTGCGTCATCGGCATCGTGTGGGGGCTCCTGCAAAAAAAACGGGGCGGCGGCGAGGCCATCCCGTGGGGCCCCAGCATCGCCCTTGGCGCTTGGCTGACGGCGCTGTGCGGCCAACAGATCATCGACTGGTATCTGGGGCTGCTGTAATTCTTGAAAGTGAGGACGAGCATTTTGGAAAAGATCGTTGGCTTTGACATCGGTGAGAGCAGCGTCAAGCTGGTATATTTCGCCGGTGCGGACCTGAAAAAGGCCGTCACGGCGGAGCTGCCGGACAACATGGTCTCCGGTTCGAGAATTTTGTCCATGGACGCCATGGCGGACTTCCTGCGCCAGACGGCCAAAAGTAACGGCATCCCCCTGACCCATGCGGCGCTGGTGCTGCCCTCCACGGAGGTGTTCACCCGTGAGCTGGTGATGCCCGCCATGACGGAGCAGCAGCTGCTGTATAACCTGCCCTATGAGTTCCGGGACTATCTGACGGAGGAGAAGAACAAGTACTTCTTCGACTATTCCATGCGGGAGGTGCTGCGGGACGAGTCCGGCCAGCCCACGGAGATGGATCTGCTGGCCTGCGCCACCCTGAAGAGCACCGTGGAGAGCTATCGGACCATGCTGCGCCGGGCGGGCTTCCGCCTGCGGGTGCTGACCCCCAGCGAGTGCGCGTACAGCGCCGTGCTGCAGGCCTACTACCGCCGCACCCAGCAGGAGGGCCATGACCTGTGCGTGGTAAATCTGGGCCACAGCGCCACCTTCCTGTATATCTACCGGGGCGGCCACTTCGCCAGCCGCCGGGAGATCGAGGTGGGGATGTCCGATCTGGAGCATCTGGTGGCCGATCAGTGCAGCGTGGACGTCCACATGGCTCACGAGTATGTGCGCCAGAACTACAACCATGTGCTGGAGTCGGAGCAGGCCCGTGAGCTGTATGGCCGCATCGCCGTGGAGGTGGTGAAGGCCGTGAACTTCTTCAACTACAACAACCGGGAGCGGGAGCTGACGCAGCTGTGCCTGTGCGGCGGCGGCAGCGCCATTCAGCCGCTGTACGACACCATCGCCGATACCACCGGCATGACGCTGCACACCTCCGCCGAGCTGCTGGGCCAGCGGATGTCCACCGAGGAGCCGTGGATGTACCTGCGGGCCATCGGCGGCGTGGATCTTGGCATCAAGGGGGGCCTGCGATAATGGCAGAAAAGATGAAAAAGGGGCCTTCGGAGGCCGGTCGCAAGACCCTCAAATGCCCCCATAAGCAGGGCATCAATCTGAATATGCGGGAACAGAAGGGCAATCCCCGTCTGACCCTGCTGGTGGGCTGTCTGGCCATCGTCATTCTGGCGGGCTGCGTGGCCAAGTTCGGCGTCATCGACCAGTACCGCCGGCTGGATGCGGCGCAGGCCGCCTACGCCTCCGTTCACACGGAGTATACCCAGATGCAGGAGCTGCTGAAGGGCTACGACCGTCTGCTGATGGAATACCGCACCTACTCCATGGAGTGGGCCACCGACGGCAGCGAGGACAACGGCACTCTGGTGGACCGCCAGAAGGCGCTGGATCTGCTGGAGCAGGAGATGCTGTCCCGTGGACGGCTGGTATCGCTGCAGGTATCCGGCAACAAGATGACGGTGGCCATGTCCGGCATGAGTCTGGATCAGATCTCCCGGATGTTTGACGTGATCCAGCAGTCCCCCATCGTCAGCAATGTGGAGCTGAATCTGGCCTCCACGGAGGACGGCAACGTCTCCACCATTCTGGACTTCACCGTCCGCATCACCCTACGCAGCGCAGAGGAGGCAGACAAATGAACCGGGAATTGACAAGACGGGAAAAGATCCTGCTGCTGGTGCTGATCGTGGTGGTGCTGGTGGCGGGCTACTGTAAGCTGATCCTCATCCCCATCAACGATCAGATATCCAGCTATCGGCTGAACATGGAGGCCGAGCAGACGGAGCTGGACGCCAATCAGGGGAAAATGGCCCAGATGCAGAAGATGCAGAAGGCCATCGAAGAGATCAAGGCGGCGGGCGAGAAGCGCACCATCCCCCAGTACGACAACAGCGGCAAGCTGATGATCGAGCTCCACGAGATCATGAGCGACACGCTGGACTATTCGCTGGACTGCTCTGCGGGTACCGTGCAGCAGGACTATATCATGCTGCGGCCCATCGTCATGACCTTCCGGACCTCCACCTATGCGCAGGCCCGGCAGATCGTGGATCGGCTGTGCTCCAGCGAGAACATCAGCCAGATCTCCGACATGAATATGAACACCTATACCGAGGGCCGCAACAGCGGCACCGTGGAGACCACGCTGGTCATCACCTACTTCGAGATCATGTCCTGAGGATGCCGTGGGGCGGGGAGCTTTTTCTATGACTGAGAGAAAACTACAACGGAATAGACGGGGCTTCACGCTGACGGAGGTGCTGCTGGCGCTGGCCATCCTCATCATCCTGCTGGCGCTGGCCATGATCCCCATCAGCCGCCACCAGCGCAACATCCGCCAGACGGAGCTGGATTCCAAGGCGGAGACCATCTATCTGGCGGCTCAGAACCGCCTCTCCCAGCTGCAGGCCAGCGGCCGCAGCGACGAGTACGGCAAGGACCGGGCCACGGCCCTGAACAACATCCCCTGGGACGCCGAGCAGGATAAGTACACCACCAGCACTCTGTACTACGTCACCTCCGCCGCCAAAAGCACCGACACCTCCGCCGCCGGGAGCATCCTGCCCCGTGAGCAGGTGGAGGCGGAGCTGTGGGACGCCAACTGGGTCATCGAGTATGACCCCGGCAGCGGCAGTGTTTACGCCGTGTTTTACAGCGAAAAGCCCATGCAGTACAGCTTCGACGCCTTCAACCCCCTGCGCTCACGGGATCGCCGGGTGCAGGAGGGGGCTACCGTGGGCTACTACGGCGGTGACAGTGTCCAGAGCGAGGACACCGGCAAGCTGACCCCCAAGATGGAGATCATCAACAAGGAGCGTCTGCTGCTGAAGGTCACCTGTGACACGCCCCGTGACCCCCTACACTTCTATGTGACGGTGACGGACGCACAGGGCCACTCCACCGGGCGGATGGAACTCACCGGCTCCGAAGTCAACGTCTCCTACCGCACCTATACCGTCACCATGGTGCTGGACGACCTGACGGAGGGCAAGCGCTTTTCCCAGCAGCGCCGCTTCCGGCAGCTGACCCCCGGCTCCGACCTGACCCTGAAGGTGGAGGTAGAGAGCGACAGCCGTCTGGTGGACTCCGTCACCGGCAAGCTCACCACCAACAGTCTCTTTGCCGAGGTCCGGGACGGCGGCACCACCGCCGTGATTACCTATGCCCGGCATCTGCAAAATCTGGACGAGGGCTCCGGTCTGCCCACCGCCATCACACGGGCGCTGCAGGAGCAGGATATCCAATTCGTCAACACCGGCATGGACGACGGCTGGGACAGCTGCTATCCGGGTCGGAGGTTCACCCCCATCTATAACGAGAACCTCGCCTATTACGACAGCACCGTCGCCGTAGGCACCCAGTCCTATCACCCTGTGATCTATGAACTGCCGGTGGATACCGACGGCGACGGCGGCCTGTTCGAGAGCTTCCGGGGCACCTTGCGAAACATCCGTCTGTGCGGTGCCGAGATCAGCGCCGGCGGCAATGCCGGCGGTCTGGCTGGCTCCCTCCGGGGCGGCACCACCATCGAGGGCTGTCAGGTCTACCTGAGCCCCACCCGTGACAAGCTCAGCAGCAAAAACGAGCAGGATATCTGGATCAGCGGCGCCACCGCCGGTGGTCTGGTGGGCCGCTGTGGTTATGACCTCACCGTCCGCAACAGCTTCGCCTCCACGGTGCTGGAGGGCGGACGCTGCGCCGGCGGTCTGGTGGGCTACATCAGCGGCACCCGCACCGTCTATGTGGAGCACTCCTACGCCGACTGCTACCTCTACGCCTCCGGCACCACCGGCGGCCTCATCGGCAGCTGCATCGGCACGGCGGACATCACCCTGCGGGACTGCTACACCGCCGGCTTCCAGGAGGCCGACGTCATGGCGGGTCTGGTGGGCGGTGAGTTGTCCTACGGCGACGTCATCGACACCTGTTACAGCGCCAGCGCCCGGCTGAACGGCAGTGAAAAACTCACCTACTCCACCGCCAAGCCTGCGGATGTCACCACCGGCAAGCCCGATATCACCAGCACCTACTATATGTCCCACGGCGACCACGACATGGACGGCACGGTCTTTGCCGACTATGAGCAGTGGAGCGGCCGCAACCGGGCCGACGCCATCGAAAAGTACCTCAACGATGCCTTTACCGCCGAGACCGGCGGCAGCGACACCGTGGCCTATAACCTGGTGGACGGCATGGGCTTGGGCGCTTACTCCTATCCCCGTCTGATGGGACTGACCCACTACGGCGACTGGCAGGCTCAGTTCGAGGCCGGTACACTGGTGTACTACGAGGTCTATTCCGACGGCAGCTACGGCTTCCGTGGCGCCAACAAGTCCACCGTCAAAACCACCGGCACGGTGGTGGGCGACGGCTACGGCATGGTGTACAGCACGCTGCCGGAGCAGGATCTGACGGTACGCTACTCCCTGGGCGGCCGGGAGGTCACCTCTACCCTGTACCGTGCCAACGCTATCGACATGGGCGGGGGCTACTACCTGCTGCCCCTGCCCCGGACACTGGTGAACACCACCGAGGTATCCACGGACTTCTACCGCCGGGTGCAGGTGGAGGACACCACCTACTACTTCAATCCCCATTTCACCTGCTGGGTATCGGAGGGCTCCGAGGCCCCGGAGGCCCCCAGCGAGATCGGCATCCGCACAGCCCGGCAGCTGAATAACCTGAGCCTGTACTATGAGCAGTACAGCCCCCTGCTGGCCAAGGACACCACCCTCCAGCAGGAGCGCAGCATCGACTACTCCGGCTACGACTGGGCGAACTACGGCCGCAGCGGCGCCGCCGTCACCAGCCAGCAGCCCATCGGCAGCAGTGCCGTCGTCCCCTTTACCCACATCTATGACGGCGGCACCTATCCCATCGCCGCTGTGCCGCTCCAGAGTCCCAACGGCGGCGACTACGCCGGACTCTTCGGCCTGAATCAGGGTAGTCTGCGGAATGTGGTGCTCACCACCGGGGAGCAGGACTACTCCGTGACGCTTCGGGGCATCCTGCGCCTGCGTACCGCCTATGTCGGCGCTCTGGCAGGCCGCAACGATGGCACCGTCTACAACTGCGCTGCGGCGGGCTACTCCGTCACGGCCCACGCCTATCAGGGCAGCGTCCTGTATATGGGCGGCTTCGTGGGCTATAACGCCGGGACCATCCGCTCCGGCAGCGTCAGTACTCCCTCCCTCACCGCCAGCAGCAACTATGCCCGTCTGCTGATGGGCGGCTTCACCGGCGGCAACAGCGGTCTGGTGAGCCAGAGCTACGCCATGGCCAACGTGGAGGTACTCCAGATCCGTGGCGGCGGCGTGGCCCTCAGCGGCTTCGCCGGGGAGAACATCGGCTCCATCCGCAGCAGCTACTGCGCCACAGCCCTTACCTCCCCCGGTGCCGATACCTACGGCTTCGCCCCGGCCACCGGCAGCACCTCCGGCTGCTACTATCTCAGCGGCGGTACCTATCGCTTCGTGGGACAGGTCCATCTGTATGATTACAGCGACCAGTCCGGCGCACGGGCCGTCAATGAGCAGGGACTGAAGGCCCTGACCCTCACCGGCTTCTCCTCCGCCGATGCCAGCCACACCTATCACCACAGCAAAACCCTGAACACCGACGGGCAGGCCTATCCCTATCCCACCAGTCTCACCGGCCACGGCAGCCCCGTCCATTACGGCGACTGGGTGACCCCCGCCGATCTGGGTACGCTGGGCATGGTGTACTGGGAGCACGAGGAGGGCGGCAGTAACCCCGGCTATCACTTCTCATACATCGGCTTTGAAAACGGCGTCCGCAAGGACGGCAGCAGCCTCTGCACCGCCCACGACGACGGCGGCAAGATCACCGCCTACGGCTACGGCTACTACTGGTCCAAGGGCGAGACGGAGCCCCTGCTGGAGACCCAGCGCATCGCTCTGGACGGCCGCAACACCGAGGCGGCGGCGGAGCTGGAGAAGCAGATGCCTCCGTTCAGCTTCGTCACCTATCAGACCTCCGACACCGGTCTGCGGCTCCTCAGCGGCACCACCGGCAACGGCTACTGGTTCCTGTCTCAGGGGGATGTGTGGTTCACCTACACCGTCAGTCCCTTCTTCGCAGATTCCTACGCCGTCACCGCCGTCAGCACCGGCATTACCGGCGGCACCACCGGCGTGGAGCCCGGCACGGATGCCCTGCCCTATCAGGTACGGTCCGTGGAGCAGCTGCAATACATCAACTGGAGCTACTACGACGATCAGGGCAGCTCCACCCGTGACGTGACGGGCAGCGGGAGTATGTACAAGTACTACCCCTATCTGCAATATAGCCGTGTCACCTGGGGCTACCAGAGCAAGGAGGATGCCATTGCCGGCGACTCCACCGGCGGCACCCGTCCCATCCGCACGTGGAAGCAGAGCCATGACCTCAACGGCCAGAGCCTGGCGGATCCCACGGATGCCTCCCTGAATTACAGCTTCCATCCCATCGCCGGCTCTGTCTATGACAGCGGCAGCAGCACCGACTACCGTATGGTGCTGTACAACTGGTTCGGCAGCAAGTACGACGGCCAGAGCTACTACATCAAGAACGTGAACATCGACTCCTACTGCTACAACGTGGGCCTCTTCGGCACCACCGCCGGCGCAGAGATCGCGAACATCGTCCTTTATAGTGACAACGGCGCCGTCATCCAGCGCAATACCGATCCCACGCCCTCCAGCGGCACCCGGACGGTGCGCCAGTATTCCACCTCCTACGCCTTGGGAGGTCTGGTGGGCATCGCCTATGACTACAACAGCAGCATGGGCAACGGCAGCATCACCAACTGCGCCATCGCCGGCTACACTGTGGCCGACAACAGCCGTAACAAGCAGCATCTGGGTGAGGCCGCCATCGGCGGGCTGGTGGGTGTCTCCAGCGTCAACCTCAACAAGTGTTCCGCCGTGGTAGATCTGCAGATCAACTGCACCCACGTCGATACCAACGGCTACATGAATGCCGCCCGCTACGGCAACTATGTGCGTGTAGGCGGTCTGGCCGGCGGTGTGCGCTTTGCGGTAACGGACTGCTACACCGGCGGTACCATCACCGTTGGGGAGGAGACCCTGAAGGAGCGTGTCCCCGTGGGCAGCAACAACAATGTCTTTGCCGACGGCAGCTCTGCCGTCCGGGTCAAGATGAATTCCGGCGGCGTCTCCGGCCCCGATACCTATGTCTATATCGGCGGTATGGGCGGCAGCGGCTTCTCCGCCAGCTTCACCAACTTTGTCAATCGCGTCGACAGTTCGGATGGTCAGCCCACTTTCAATAACTGCTACACCTACATGGAGTTCCCGGACATGGAGGGTACCATCACCGGCATCGCCCTTATGGGCAGTATTGCCGACCGAGCCGGTGCCAGCACCAATGCAAAGCTCTATATCAATAACTGCTACTACCTCAACAGCAGCAAGAACAGCATTTCTTTCGACAATCTGCCCAAATACTACGGCAAGGGTAATTCCGGAAGCAACTCCCTGAGTGGGCTGCTGCGTACAGAAGCGGCACGGGAAAAAATGCTCAACGGCGATCTCGGCTACCTCCGTAATTACGGCTGGAACGGTGGTTCCAACACGTATAGCATCAAGGGCCTGACGGGCCTGACCTATGAGCAGATGTCCCAGCGCACCGGTGCCAGCATCGTCACCCAGAACAACGGCACTGCACAGCGCTACGATAGCTTCGCCGCCGCTCTGGACAGCAGCTTTGCGTGGGTCACTACCAAGGAAAACGGCGCCGAGGTCCACGGCAAATACAGCTTCCCCGGCAGCGACGAGGCCCTGCAGGGTCAGGACTTCCCCTTCCCCACCGTGCTGGTGCAGGATAACGTCTTTGGCCGGGCCCGTCTGCACTACGGCTGGTGGCCGTCATCCGGCCTCTACTGGAGCAAGGGCTTGCTGACGCTGGACATGATCACCGACTACGATGCCGCCGGCGGTGAATCCGCCGTGACGCTGGATCTGCGGTTCGAGGGCACGGATCCCGGCACGGAGCTCCCCACCCTGTCCTATACCAAGGACGGCATCGTCACTGCCGAGCTTCAGCCGGACGGCACGGGCCACTACAAGGTCCGCATCGTGGGACAGGCCATCGGCTCCACCGAGATCATCGCCACACTGGGGGATTACACCGCCCGTCTGGCAGTGGACGTCACCGCCAAGCTCTCCATCTCCGTGGATCAACTCTCCGTAGAGCAGTATGTAGGCGAGAGTACTACCCTCACCCTCACCGCACGGGACGGCACCGGCCAAGTGCTCACCGGCGTCAAATGGGACGTGGTCAGCGGCTCTGACCGGGTGGTCACGCTGTCCCCGGTGAGTCGGGATCAGCAGGTCACTGTCACCGGTAAGGGCGAGGGCGAGGAAACTCTGCTGGTGCAGGCCGGTGTCACCGTGGGCCAGCGCACCTTCACCAGTGAGCTGCGCCTCACCGCCACCATCCATATGCAGGGCGTGGTGGGCATCGCCCATGTGGGCGATGGAGACGCCGTGTATCGTCAGGGCATCCTGAATCGGGACGCCACCGACTGGGATACCCCTCTCGGCCCCGCCGAGGGCGATGTCCCCGATTACGAGGGTCTGTACCTATACAGCCGTGGCAAGGCGGCGGACTTCCGGTACTTCACCGTAACGGCCCTTACCGTTCTGGATAGCACCGGCACTTCCCACGATATGCTCTCCACCGCCGATGAGGACTACCGGGTCACCGTAGGCGACGTGGTGGCTGCCCAGCAGGACGGCGACTTCAGCTATCGCCCCATCACCATCCACGGACGGCAGCAGGAGACAGTCACCCTGCAGGTGACCCTCACCGACACCCGCACCGGCCGTCCCTATACGCTGGATATCCCCTATACCCTGACGGCGGAGGATACGCAGATCACCGCCACCTTCGTGGTGGGCCGCCTGCGGCTGGAGAAGGCCGTTCCCTTCGGCCAGCCCGCCGCCGGCTTCCTCCCCACGGAGGAGGAGCTTGTCTCGGCGCTCCGGCCCGTTGTGGGCTGGACCCCCAGTCCCGACCTGCCCCTGTTCCAGGATACCACCTTTGAACCCATCTATCAGGATACGGAGGAGCCCGGTCTGCTCCGCTGGCGCTGGACCCGATAACCGTTTTGCAGAAAGGAGGCCATTGGAATGAAAAAGTGTACAGACCGGAAGGGCGTCACCATTCTGATGGCCCTCCTGCTGCTGCTGGTGGCCAGCATGGTCAGCGTAGTGATCCTTACGGCGGCCACTACCGCCGCCCGGCACATTGCCAACGACCGCCAGAGCCAGCAGGCCTATCTCACCGTCAGCTCCGCTGCGGAGCTGCTGCGGGACGATATCCTCTCCTCCGGCTATGAGCAGAAGGTCACCCGCCGCCCCACTGCCACCGGCAGCTATATCGAGCGGACGGAGGTAACTCAGACCCCGCAGGGGGCCATGAAGGTCTGGCTGGAGCGGGGCATCGAGGCCGTGGGCCGTGGCATCGCCTATACCGACGTCATCACCCTCACCCCGGATGCTGCCAGCGGTCTGGACGCCGTACAGGCGGAGTTCACCATGACCCCCGCCTACGACATCACCGTGACCCTTTCTCTGGCGGACAGCAGTCAGGGCAACTGCCTTATGACCCTCACCCTCAGCGGCGAGCGGAAGCAGCAGGTCACCACCGTCACCGGCGGCAACACCGAGACGGGACAGACCACCGTTACCACCACCACCATCTCTTGGGACACACCGCTCATTGAAAAGGGGGTCACCGGATGAAAAAGCTGAAGAACCAGAAGGGCGAAACTCTGGTGGAAACTCTGGTGTCCCTGCTGATCATCGTGCTGGTGTTCGTCTTTCTGACGGGCTCCGCCGTGGCAGCCGCCAAGATCAACGCCAAGATCCGGGACACCGACGTCTCCTTCCGGTACAGCGATGCCCAGTCCGAGGGCAACGCCCAGCTGCGCCTCTCCGGCCGCAGCGGCCAGACCGGCAGCACCTCGGTGGAGGTCTATCAGGAGAACGACTACCGCTACTATGTGTCGGAGGATACGCCATGAGAAAACTCCGTGACCGGCGGGGCATCACCCTGACCGAGATGCTGTGTACGGTGCTGATCGTGCTGCTGCTGACGGCGCTGCTGGTAGTGGGCATCCGCTTTGCCGGCAAGACCTATACGGAGTCCATGCGGCTGTCGGAGGCGCAGGAGCTTTGCTCCACCCTCACCAGCGTCATCAGCGACAAGCTGCGCTTCTGCGGCACCGTGACGCAGGATGAAAACGGCGGCTTGACCCAGATCTTCATCCAAAACGTGGGCAGCGTGGAGGGTAAGGGCGATGCCTTTCAGATCGGTGAAGACGGCCAGCTGGCGCTGGGCGATCGTCACCTGCTGGGCTCCGCCTCCTACCCCAAGGGGCTGAAGGTGAAGTCCTTTACCCTGCGCTACGATGCCTCCACCGACATTTTCTCCGTCACCCTGGAGATCGGGGACCGCTCCCGGCAAACCCTGTCCCAGACCTCCTTCGAGGTCAAGCGCATCAATCGCACCGTGACCTGATGCGCCCACGGCCCGCAAGCGGTAAGCGGCCAAATGCAGAGATAACAAACGAACCCCCTCGGCCATAGCCGAGGGGGTCCGCTTCTGTCTTATTTGGTTTTTTCTGCGGCCGCTGCGGCGGAACCGTCAGCTTTCCGCCTTGGCGTCGGGCCTTGCGTCCTCCGTGCGGTACTGGGTCATAAGCAGCCGAATGGCCTGCTTCAGCGCCTCCAGCTGGGACTGCAGATAGTATTCATCCTCGAACATGGCGTAGTGGACGCTGGCTTGGATCAGGATGAAGATCAGCGGGGTGATGGTGGTATAGGGGATGCCCAGCTTGGGCTCCAGCGATTTGGCGTATTCGGTGTAGCGGCGGTTGGCCCCCTCGAAGAACTGCTTGCCGTAGCGGATATACTTGGGGTGGGTGTAGACCTGATACATCAGACGGTACTTCTTGCCGTGCTGCCGGGCCGTCCAGTAGGGTATCTCGTCGATGAAGCGCATCAGATCCTGCGGATCGGTGGGGGCCTTGGCCATGAAGTCGTCCTCCACCTTCTCCATGCAATAGGCGGTGGACTGGACAATGAGATCGTCCAAATCTCTAAAATAGATATACAGCACGGCGGAGCTGCACCCACAGGACTCCGCCAGCTTCCGGATGCCCACGGAGGCCAGACCGTTTTCGGCGTAGCAGTCGTAGCACTTCTCCATCAGCATGATTTTTTTGCGCTGAAATTCCTCTTGATCTCTGGTTCTCACGGCACTTCTCCTCTTGTCATCCCTATTATTTGCATAGTTTGCAAATATTATATACATTATATCTGATAATATATTATATCACTTGTTTCCGTGTTGCAAGGCTTTTTTCCGCAGTTTCCAAAAAATGACAAAATCATCGCCTGAATCGGACATTCATGCGATGATTATTTGTGCGTTGTGCGACAACGAGTACGCCCCGCAGCCTATGGCCGCCGGTGGGCAGTCCTCCGGCCCGCCGTCCGGGGATATCCGTTATCCTTCTATATTCAATACGCCGATCGTCGCCATTTTATTTTAGTGAAATTGCTCTTGTTGCCGTTTTTCCTTTGCATCTGACAGGAATTTGTGGTATGATACAGGATGTATTCTTGTTTCTATTCGCCGCAGCGATGCCGGAAGGCTCTCCCGCCCGGTGGAAGGGAAACGGGAGCAATACGCATACTTTCCTTTTGGAAACAGAAAGGACACGATACATATGGGACTCATTACGAAAATTTTCGGAACGTACAGTCAGCGGGAGCTGAAAAGCATCTACCCCATCGCTGACAAGATCGAGGCGCTGGCCGACGAGTACAAGGCCCTCACCGATGCCCAGCTCCAGGCCAAGACCCCGGAATTCAAGGAGCGTCTGGCCAACGGCGAGACGCTGGATGACCTGCTGCCGGAGGCCTTTGCCACCGTGCGGGAGGCGGCGGACCGTGTGCTGGGTCTGCGCCCCTATCGGGTGCAGCTCATCGGCGGCATCGTGCTGCATCAGGGCCGCATCGCTGAGATGAAGACCGGTGAAGGTAAGACGCTGGTGGCCACGCTGCCCTCCTACCTCAATGCACTGACAGGCCGTGGCGTTCACATCGTCACCGTCAACGACTATCTGGCCAAGCGAGACAGCGAGTGGATGGGCAAGGTCCACCGCTTTCTGGGCCTGTCGGTGGGCCTGATCGTCCACGACCTCAGCAAGGAGGAGCGGCAGGCCGCCTACAACGCCGACATCACCTACGGCACCAACAACGAGATGGGCTTTGACTACCTGCGGGACAACATGGCCATCTATAAGAACGAGCAGGTGCAGCGGGGCCATAACTTCGCCATCGTGGACGAGGTGGACTCCATCCTCATCGATGAGGCCCGGACGCCCCTCATCATCTCCGGCATGGGCGACAAGTCCACGCAGCTGTATGACATGGCGGAGTCGCTGGTGGCCCGGATGAAGAAATACGTGGTGGCGGAGGTGGACTCCAAAGAGGAGGAAGCCGAAGATATCGACGCCGACTATGTGGTGGACGAGAAGGCCAAGACGGCCACCCTCACCGCCCGTGGTATCGCCAAGGCCGAGGAGTTTTTCAATCTGGAGAACCTCTCCGACCCGGAGAACAGCACCATCGCCCACCACATCAATCAGGCCATCAAGGCCCACGGCGTCATGAAGCGGGACGTGGACTACGTCATCAAGGACGGTGAGATCATCATTGTGGACGAGTTCACCGGCCGTCTGATGTTCGGCCGCCGATACTCCGAGGGTCTGCATCAGGCCATCGAGGCCAAGGAGCACGTCTCCGTGCAGCGGGAGAGCAAGACGCTGGCCACCATCACCTTCCAGAACTACTTCCGCCTGTATCAGAAGCTGTCCGGTATGACCGGTACGGCCCTGACGGAGGAGGAGGAATTTGCCACCATCTATAAGCTGGACATTGTGGAGATCCCCACCAACCGGCCCATCGCCCGTATCGACGATCAGGACTCCGTGTATAAGACGGAGCAGGGCAAGTTCCGGGCGGTCATCCGTCAGGTGGAGGAGTGCCACGCCAAGGGCCAGCCGGTGCTGGTGGGTACGGTATCCATCGAGAAGAACGAGCTTTTAAGCCGGATGCTCACCAAGGCGGGCATCAAGCACAACGTATTGAACGCCAAGAACCACGAGCGTGAGGCGGAGATCGTGGCGCAGGCCGGTAAGCTGGGCGCCGTCACCGTGGCCACCAACATGGCCGGCCGTGGTACGGATATCATGCTGGGCGGTAACGCCGAGTACATGGCCACCAGCGACCTGCGGAAGGCGGGGCTGTCGGACGAGCTCATTGCTGAGGCCACCGGCTACGCCGAGACGGACAACCAGGAGATCCTGGATGCCCGCCGCCTGTTTGCCCAGAAGCTGCAGCAGCACAAGGAGGAGATCGCCGGAGAGGCGGAGCAGGTGCGTCAGGCCGGCGGCCTGTTCATCGTGGGTACCGAGCGCCACGACTCCCGCCGGATCGACAACCAGCTGCGTGGCCGTGCCGGCCGTCAGGGCGACCCCGGCGAGACCCGGTTCTATATCTCGCTGGAGGATGACCTCATGCGTCTGTTCGGTGGTGAGCGCATCAACAGCATCATGGAACGGATGAACCTCGACGAGGACACCCCCATCGAGAACAAGATGCTGACCCGTGCCATTGAACAGGCTCAGACCACGGTGGAGTCCCGGAACTTCCAGTCCCGTAAGTCGGTGCTGGAGTACGACGACGTGATGAACAAGCAGCGTGAGATCATCTACGATCAGCGCAAGCAGGTGCTGGAGGGTATGGACGTCAAGGGCATCATCATGAACATGATGTCCACCGCCATCGGCCATCAGGTCAGCAGCGCCTTCGGCGGCGAGAGCCACATCGACGAGGCCGGGATGCGGGAGCTGCTGCGTCAGGTGGAGGGCCTGTACTTCCCCAAGTACGCCGTGCGCTTCGAGCCGGAGCGCATCCCCCAGCTGACGGCGGAGGAGGTCATCGACGCCTTTACCACCGCCGCTGCCGACTTCTACGAGAAGAAGGAGCAGGAGTTCACCTCCCCCGTCATGCGTGAGGTGGAGCGTGTGGTGCTGCTGCGGGTGGTAGACGAGTACTGGATGGACCACATCGATGCCATGACCGATCTGCGGCAGGGCATCGGTCTGCGGGCCTATGCTCAGACGGATCCCATCATCGCCTATAAGAAGGAATCCCTGGAGATGTTCGAGGAGATGATCTCCGCCATTCAGGAGGAAACCGTTCGGCGGCTGTACTCCGTACGGCTGCGGAAGAACGAGGAGGTCAAGCGGGAGCGTGTAGCCAAGACCACGTCGGAGAGCGTGGGCGGCGACGGCACCGTGAAGAAGCAGCCCCGCAAGGTGAAGAAGATCGGCCGCAACGAACCCTGCCCCTGCGGCAGCGGCAAGAAGTACAAGAACTGCTGCGGCCGGGATGCGTAAAAATTCCCGGACAGGAGGACTGCCATGGCATTTCATGACCATACGGAAAACGGCATCACCGTGCTGCAGAGCGATCTGCTGTGCGGCAGCATCCGCCACGGTTTTTCCACCCGCACCGGCGGCGTCAGCCCCTCCCCGTGGAACAGCCTGAATCTGGGCGTGGGCCGGGGCGACGATCCGGCCAATGTGCAGGAGAACTTCCGCCGGCTGTGCGGCGTGCTGGGTCTGTCCCATCAGCGGGCGGTGCTCAGCAAGCAGGTTCACGAGGACAACATCCGTCTGGTGACGGAGTCGGACTGCGGCAAGGGCCTGTTCCGGCAGCGGGACTACGCCAGCGTAGACGCCATGATCTGCCGGGAGAAGCACATCCCGCTGGTGGTGTTCTCCGCCGACTGCGGCACCATCCTGCTGTATGACCCGGTGCAGGAGGCCATCGGAGCCGTCCACGCCGGGTGGCGTGGGGTGGCCAGCGGTCTGGCCGCCAAGACGGTGCGGCGGATGCAGGAGGCCTTCGGCACGGAGCCGGGGGATCTGCTGGCCGCCACGGGGCCGTCCATCGGGGCCTGCTGTTTCGAGACGGACGATGACGTGCCGGAGGCCATGCGCCGGGCGCTGGGTGCGGCAGCGGAGCCGTACATGGTGCGTCGGGGCGAAAAGTGGCACATAGACCTGAAGGGCATCAATGCCCTGTGGCTGCGGCAGGCCGGGGTACAGCGCATCGACGTATGCCCCGACTGCACCGGCTGCCACCCGGAGCGCTGGTGGTCCCATCGGAAGATGGGGGACCGCCGGGGAGCGCAGGCGGCACTCATCGCCCTGATCTGAACAGGAGACTGCCATGAAAAAGCGTTTACTATCCCTTTTGCTGGCGGCGGCGTGTCTTATGCCGCTGTCCGGCTGCAACTGGGGCGAGGAGCCGGAGGAGACC
>ERZ1673752.1960-NODE-1960-length-25538-cov-7.890162_pt1 | contig 25538 bp, 18 predicted proteins | sample MGYA00580195_ERZ1673752 | MGnify/ENA primary metagenome ERZ1673752 (study PRJEB41218, sample SAMN15661744) | gut metagenome | host: Homo sapiens | place: Canada: London | collected 2015-08-20/2019-03-30 | study: EMG produced TPA metagenomics assembly of...
CAACAGATTGTATATCATCATTCGCACAATAGTCTTTTCTAATGCGTAACCCCTGTAGGTATTGCGAATGGGATTCACAGATTACGATAATTTCAGTATCTTTGCTACAGATTTTGGATACATTAATAATATGTCAAAGCATAGGGGACTTTTGATTTCAGGGGGTGTGGCATTACTTGCCTTGGGAGGGGTTTGGCTCTATACCAAGTATGGAGATAGAGGTGCCAGCGACAAGGAGATCGTCACTACTACGGAGCGGGTAGTACGGCCAGTGGATTCGCTTTCTTCCAGTCTCTCTGTAGACGAAGCGGAGGAGCTGATCGCCGAAGCCAATAATGAGGTACCAGTCTACGATCTTTACAAGGATTATTATACCAATAATATGATTTTTGAAGATGTCGAAGCACCTTTTAATCAAGGCAGTGAACCGCTATCTCAATTTATAGACCGATTTAGAGAGGATGCCACTTTTCAGCGTGCCAGGACCTCCCTTGGCGAGGGGTCAAGTACTCCAGACTTTGGGAAGCTACAGATTGCGATTGCCCCTCCCGATAGCACTTACTTCTTTGCTGCTTGGCGGGAATTAGCCCCAAATGAAGCTGCCTTTTGCAAAGGGTATCTAGGGTCGGAGATGATTGAGGAGTATCTATTTGGCAGAAAGGATAGCCAATCACCATGGATGCTGATTGATTATTTCCGTGCCGATGACGCTATTTTCTGATCGGGTGGTTGTCCCCGCTATAGGTTGTGCGACCACAAGGGTCAATTGATATTATCGCACTATTTTACCCGCCGGTCGTTCGGGGGCTTCTGCCCCCTCCGACGCGGGGGCTATCTGAATGGCACCCTGTCGGGTGCGTTTATGGAACCTCTTCAATCGGGGGACGCGAGGATTAAAGGCGAGGGTCTTGACCCCACATGAGCTTTTGGCGTAAGGTTTGGTAAAAGGAGTAGTGCTGTGAGTGGAGCACCTTGAGTCGCTTTTCCGACCGACGGATATGCACCGTGGCTCCGATGGTCTCGGGGTGGCTTTTGCCGTCGATAGCGAGGAGGAAGGCACCGCTTCGGCTCTCTATATGGAGCTCTATCTCGACGCTATTGGGGAGCACGATGGGTCGCATATTGAGGGTATGGGGGGCGATAGAACATATCTGCACCACTGGGCTATGGGGGTGGACGACGGGTCCATTGACACTGAGGGCGTAGGCGGTGGAGCCGGTGGGGGTGGAGATAAGTTGGCCGTCGCCATCGGTATTGGCGATCAATTCGCCATTGATATAGGTGGCTACTGAAATCATACTGGCGGTATCGCGCTTCATCACCGCCACCTCGTTGAGTGTGAGGGCACGGAAGGTCTCCCTACCCTCTTGGTCCGTGACGAAGCACTCCAATAGGTCTCGCTCCTCCGAAAGGGCGGTGCCCTCCTCTAGCTCCTTCCAGAAGTGGGGAAACTCCTCCGGCTGTAGACTTGCTAGAAAGCCGAGATGACCTGAATTGATGCCGATAATGCCTGCCTTGGTGCCGGCGATCAACTTGGCAGTGCGTAGGAAGGTACCATCACCGCCCACACTGATCAGCAGGTCGGTATCCACCACTCCTCTAGGAGTGCAGATAGAGATACCCCCAAGTGAAAATCCTTCGGAGAGGAGATAGGTATAGAGGCGCTGCTCGATCTGTAGGGAGTGCTCTGGGTGGAGGGCAAGGATCGTCTTGATCAGTTGTCGGAAACTCTCTGGATTGCTCTTTTGATGGACAGAGCCACAAAGTAGGATTTTCATATTGAGGAAGGGGGGGCAATGGTTTATAGGGTTCGTAATTTCTGAAAGTCGATGGTGAGCCCTTCCTCAGCTGCCAAAGTAGATGGGAAGATAGCTTGAGTTTCCCTGAGCAACTCTTGTACTAGAGCTGGGGCGGCATACCGAGCACTGTAATGCCCAATGAGGAGGTGCCCCACCTCGGCCTGCTGGGCAATGGTAGCGGCATCGGTGGTGGTACTATGGAGGGTTTCGGCTGCCCGCTCGGTCATCTTGGCACCTAAGGTAGCTTCGTGGTATAGCAGATCCACCCCCTTGATGGTCTCCACAATGGGAGGGAAGTAGGCGGTATCGCTACAATAGGCAAAGCTATAGGGTGCTCGGGGCGCCTTGGTCACCTTGTGATTGGGTATCACGGTACCATCTTCCCGCTGGAAGTCGGCTCCCTGCTTGAGGAGTCCGAAGTAGGCGATGGGTATTTGGTAGAAGTCGCACATCTCCCGATCAATGTGGCGGGACTTTGGTTTTTCATCAAAACGGTAGCCGATGCAGGGCACCCGATGCTTGAGGGGAAAGGAGGTGACGAGTAGCGAATGATCTTCATAGACCGTTTGCACCTGCCGATGATCGATCTGGTGAGGAATGATTCGCTCGGCATCGTCGCGACAAAAGGTCTCCACGATAAAGCGGACATAAGCCTCAATCCCTTCGGGCCCATAGATATGCACAGGGTGGTCGAGACCACTCAAAGACATACTGCTGAGCAATCCGGGCAAACCTAGACAGTGATCGCCGTGTAGGTGGGTGATGAATATGCGGTGAAGATTGGCCCACGAGCCACCGAAGCGGAGCAACTGCATCTGAGTGCCTTCACCACAATCAATCATATAGACTTTTTCCCGCAGACGCAATAGCTGTGAGCTATGTTGCTGTCCAGGCTTGGGGAGTGCCGAGCCACAGCCCAGCACCTTTAGGTACATTCCATCGCCGTAATTGGCATCATTCATTACTGCTGTTTGCATCATTCAATTGTTGGTCTACCACCCTCTTTAGCTCTAGCACTTTTGCTCTCACCTCCCATAGTTTCTCACGGATCTGAAGGTCGGTATCTACCGCACCTCCACTCTGCAGCTGCTCCGCAACCGCCTGTAGTGAGAGCCCTTTATCAATCAATAGGTAGCGAATCCGCTCCACCAGCTTCAGGTCGTCCTGAGTATAGAGACGAGTACCCGACGATGCCGCCCGCTTAGGTGCCAAGGGCGTGTGTCGCTCCCAATACCTCAGCTGCGTTTCATCTACCTTAAAGAGCCTCGCCACCTCGCCTATGGTATAATAGGGTTTCTCCTGAGGGCTGGCTTGAGGGTTTTCAAACCTCCAGTGGGTGTTATTCTTCCTTTTCTTTGGCATAGAAAAAAATAAGTAGAGACGTAACAATATCATTACGTCTCTACTTATTACATCTCAAAAATAAAAGCTAGTCACAGATTAATAGGTACGCTCCAAAATCCAAGCATCCTGGAAGAGTCCCTTATCGGCATACATACTCTTAATGGATTCACGGCTTCTTACAGCGTCGCTCTTATCGTCGAAGCTAGTGACGATCACACGATACATACCTTGCTCATTCTGTGCTAGGATGGGGTTGTACCCTTGATCAGCCATACGAGCCTTAAGAGAATTGGCATTGGTAACGCTTAGGAAGCTACCAATCACCACACTGTACCTACGAAGTCCGCTGGCATCCTCTCCTACTGCTGGAGTCACCTTTTCAGGTCGTACATCGGCATTGTCGGTCACCACTGGGATGATCTCATCCTTAGGAGTCTCCTCAGCCTCTTTAGCGATTTCTCTCTGCTGAGCACGCTCCATTACAGCCTTATAGGCACTCTGCTTTGGTTTACAAGAGGTCATGGCACCTGCTGTGAGCAGGGCGATTGCTACGATTGCTACATACTGTACTTTCTTCATCATATTCTATATAAGTCGGTTTGAATGATTCCTTTTCCTATCAAATATAGGAGTTTTTCCCTCATTTCCCACAAAGTTAGACTTTTATTTTGTAATTTAGCCATTCAAATGAGAATATTTCTATTTTTATCATTTTTTATACGATGAGAAAGAACATTTTAACCGCTGTTTCTACAGCTTTACTCATGAGTAGTATGCCAATACTTCACTCCACAGCAGCACCCGTAGGTGGCACACAGCCCACTGAATTTACACCCGAGGTGTTGATGCAAATGTGGCGACTATCGACGCCGGTGCTTTCGCCCGATGGCAAGTGCTATGTCTACACACGAACCCTTCCAAATGTAAAGGAGAATAGCAGTACCACTGAGATGGTGCTATCGACTTTGGGCAAAGGGGGAGAGAAAAAGGTGCTTCCTCTCAAGGGGCACTCGCCTATTTTCTTGGACAATGAGACCCTAGCCTATATCTCTACGGAGGGGGCGCACGCACAGGTGGGTATCATCAAGATAGATGGCACTGGGAAGAAGGCGCTTTCGGACTTTGACTTTGATGTCACAGGTTTCCTTTTTGCACCCGATCGCTCTAAGGTGATCATCAGCCGGATGGTGGAAACGCCTAGCATTATGCGACAAGAGAATCCCGACCTCGGTAAGGCAACGGGACGGATCTACGACGACTTAATGTACAAGCATTGGGATCACTGGACCCTTGAGTACCCACAATCGTACATCGCTGAGGTGGGTGAAGGGCTTGCGATCTTGCAAAAGCTCACGAATGTACTTCCTGAGGGGGAGAGCTACGAGCTACCAATAGAGCCTTTTGGAGGTATTGATCAGCTAGCTTGGCACCCCAATTCGAAGGCGATTGCCTATAGTTGCAAGAAGCTGAAGGGGTTGGCCTATGCGCGCTCTACCAATACTGATATTTATCTGCTCGACTTAACGACTGGCACCACCACTAACCTCACCGAGGGAATGATGGGCTACGATGATACGCCGAAGTTTTCGTCCGACGGTAAGTATATTGCTTGGACCAGCATGGAGCGGGATGGGTATGAGGCAGACCTCAACCGTCTTTTCATGATGAATCTTGAGACCAAGGAGAAGACCTTTGTGACCCGTGATTATGAGCTTTGGGTAGATCAGTTTGAGTGGCTAGAGGGGGATAAGGGCTTCCGTTTCCTCTCCAATGACCAAGGGCTAGGCAATCTATTTGAGATAGATATTAAGAGTCTCAAGGCCAATAAAATCACTGACTACGAGATGGCCGATGTAGTGGGTTTTGCAGGCAATGGGAAGGACTTCCTCTACACCTTGCAATCGATGAAGCACCCCACCGACATCTATGCTTTCCAAGCACCAAAGCGTAGGAGAGCGAAGGCAACGATGGAGAAGCTGAGCACTGAGAATGATGCTCTCCTTGCTACGATCCCAAATATTGAGATACAGAAGCGGTGGATCACCACTACCGATGGCAAGAAGATGCTCACGTGGGTGGTTCTTCCTCCTCATTTTGATGCTAATAAGAAGTACCCTGCGATCCTTTATTGTCAAGGGGGGCCACAGAGCACGGTGAGCCAATTCTGGAGCTATCGCTGGAATCTCCGCACCTTTGCCTCTCACGGCTATATTATGGTGGCACCTAACCGCCGTGGTGTGCCTGGTTTTGGCAAGGAGTGGAATGAGCAGATCTCGGGCGACTGGGGCGGACAGAATATGAAGGACCTACTAGCTGCTATTGATGAGGTGGCAAAGGAGCCTTATGTAGATGCCGACCGCTTAGGATGTACAGGTGCTAGCTATGGTGGTTATACCACTTACTGGATGGCGGGCCACCACGAGGGTCGTTTCAAGGCTTTAGCTGCCCACGCTGGTATATTCAACTTCGATGCTCAGTACCTTGAGACGGAGGAGAAGTTCTTTGCCGATTGGGATATGGGTGGTGCATACTGGGAAGACAATGCCACTACTCGCCATACCTACGCCAATTCTCCACACCGCTTTGTGGATAAGTGGGATACCCCAATCCTCGTTACTCACGGTGATAGAGACTACCGCATCCTCTCTTCACAAGGATTTATGGCGTTTGATGCTGCTAAGCTAAGAGGCATCCCAGCTCGCATCCTTTACTACCCCGATGAGAGCCACTGGATCCTTCAGCCACAAAATGGTATCCTATTCTACCGTACTTGGTTTGATTGGATGGATCGCTATTTGAAGAAGTAATCGCAACGTATATATAATGAAGGCGGGCTATATGATCACTCATGTAGCCCGCCTTGCTTATTGAGAACTTACAAAACTATAACCAAATCCAGAATGTGGTGAGGATTATCCAAAGTGCTATAATCACTATCTTAGTGGCTGTATTTAGCGACTTGGAGCGCATGATGATACTGAATGGCCAGATATAGACTAGAGTGATGATGCCAGCTAGTATCATCAAAGCTAAAAGCAACCCAAAAATAGCAAGCAGAATAGACAACCCTACCACCCACACGGTGGAACTACTGTCACCAAAGGGAAGACCAGGGAAAAATGTGCCCTCACCTATAGCCACAATCCCCCAAATCAAAGCTCCCACAATAAATAGGACTAGGAAGAAGGCCACTATCCACCAAAGGATATTATTCCGACGCTTCTCCTTTACTTCCGTCTCTGGCTCCACAGAAGTTTCATCCGTTTGGACGCCTGGTGTTTCACTTGAAATCGTCTGCCAAAGGTTTTGGCTAGTGAGTGGCTTACCCTCCATACGCAGTCGGTCGGTTGCCTCAGTGGCTTCAGGGAGCACCATCCACCCCACAATATAGAGCACCACAAAGATCCAATTGAGTGGTGTAAAGAGGAGTAGAACAGCCACTAGTCTGAGAAGTGCCACATCCACACCAAGGTGCACAGATAGTCCTGCGATGATACCGCCCAACCACTTATGCTTGGGGTCGCGGTAGAGCTTCTTATTGAGCTTCTCAGCAAAGGTCTCCTCCTTTTTCGCCGAAGCTTCAGAAGTCTCTGGCTGTGAAGACTCTCCCGAAGGTGATTGCACTGATGGCTCTTCTTCTCCTCCTTCCGGAGCCTCTAAATCCTCAATTCGCCCCAGCTGAGAAATCACCTCTTTCGCTAGGTCGAGGGTCACTACTTCGTGCCCCAGTCTCATTTTTTCGGCAAATAACTCCCCGAGCCTCATCTCAAAATCCCCAACGATCTCCCCTTCTGGGTCATCGGCAAGATAATATTCGCGGATCCCCTTGATATACTGGTCTAGCACATAGTAGGCATCCTCCTCTACATAGAAATTGCGATTGGCTAGATTAACGCTTATTGTCTTTTTCATATTGGTAATGTGTGTGGTGTGTATTACTTCTCTTCTTGATCATTCACAGCCTTTTCATCCTCTTTTTGGATAAAGCGGTCATCATCACGGGTGGAGATAACATACTCCCCTTCGGCAAACTCCAAACCAGTTCGTGAGGTGCCAGTACCCCAAGAGGGTGTCTCGTTATCTAGCAGGTCTACAGAATCTCTCATCGATACCCATAGCTTTCGTAATTCATCTAGGTAGACCCTACCGGCATCCGTGATGACGTAATACTTGCGAGGAGGCCCTTGCGAGCTTTCCACCCACGTATACTTGATCAGTCCCTCCTTACGGAGCCTAGTGAGTAGAGGGTAGATAGTCCCCTCCACCACGATCAGGTCATTCTCCTTAAGGATATTGATGAGATCTACGCTATAGGCCTCCCGATGACGTAATATCAAGAGAATGGCATACTCCATTACCCCCTTGCGCATCTGCGACTTAGTTTTTTCCAACGACTCTTGCATCTTATACTTCATCTAATAGTGAATACATTTCCTTTTCGCTTGCAAGATACAAAGAATTCGGTAGTTTGCAAAACAAACAACCGAATATATACTCTTCTTTGGTATAAATATGCCTATAAAAAGAATGTTGCAAGGAGTTTTTAATGCTTTAGTCCTACCTCTAAGATAGCCACGAAATAGGTATTATCAAGGATAGGAGTAAGCAAATAAGCACCTTCTACCAATGTGGAATCGTCATAGAGGTAGAGCGGTTTAGAATCAGTCAACCTCCGAATAATAGGATCATCACGCCTCGCGATCACAAAGCGTCCACCCCTATTACCGAGATACCTTTGGGCTAGAGATAGAGCTACAAAGCCCATTGTAGGGCGAATATTAACTTCCAAGCAGGGGACAAAATGCAGTGAGCCATCCTCCCAATGATAAAGGGCTGTATCCACCCCGATAATTCCTTCATAATCGTAGAGCTCCATTTCTTGCAAGGATTGGCGTACCCATTCTGCGTAGGCATCAATATCTACTCCCAATGACGCTTCACCTAGATAGCTCCCTATGTACTGTGCTTTGTGGGTGATGGCTCGATGATAACCTAAATATGCTACCCCTCCATTCTTCCGCTGGTATTCAAAGCCCAATTCATAGGCAATATCATAATAGGGCTCAATAAATAGTGATCTGCTTGGGGTCTGAACCCACTTTGTCTGCAACACTTCAGCGATATCCACGTTGCTACTATCCAGCATCTCAATGCCACGACCCGAACTGGTAAAGTCCTCCTTAAGCACCCACAGACCTGGCGATAACATCAGCGATGGCTCCACCTTACGAGGGGGAGTATCTCGAAAGCACTTTGGCGATGCCTCAAAGACTTTATGCCAAAGCTCCATCCCTCTTTCCCTACTGGCGAAGTAAGCCATCTCAGCAGAGCTATACGGCAATTCAATAGATGGAAAAAGCCCACGCAATTCAGGTCCCCACCCCCATGGTATCAACTCCGCCCCCACAGGCAAATGTGCCGTCAACCGAGAGTGCTGCAACTCCTCTGGCAACCTCCTTGTGACCAAGACCTTATCTTCATCTCCTGCATAGTAGATAGGAAGCGTCTGTAGGTCCTCCCTCAGCCTACGAACCATTTTAGGCGGGGTATAATGCTCTACACCTCTAAGAATAGAGGCTTCGTAACCAGGATTAAAGAAGTGTACCACCATACCATTAAGAGAATGTTGCACGAAGTGCCATTCTCGCACATTTAAATCAAATGTGCTGAGACTTTGCACGAAGGATGAGATGCAAGGCGCTGAGGATGAGACCGAAGGGAGCGTACTCACGTACGTGACCGAGGCCGAATTCCGAAAGCAACGCAGCAGATCGCCTTCGTGCAACAGTCTCATTAAAAAGGAGCCACACCGTTAAAAGCATGGCTCCTTCCATCATTTAATAAGGCTTAAGCCTCAGTTGTCTCAGTAGATTCAGTTGTCTCAGCTGGCTCTTCTGTCTTTGGAGTTTCCTCCTCCTTAGCGGTAGGATTTTTGATCTCCTCAGCCACCTCACGCTTACGCCCCTCCAGCGACTCAATCTTCTCGCGAAGAGCATCAATCTTCTTCTGTATCTGCATCACCATAGGATTATCCGGCGAAGCATTGAAAAAACCAATATTATTCTCATACTGGCGTAGCTCCTCCTCGAGTGCAGAGATATTGCCATTGATCATACTCCGCTCATCCTTTAGCTCATTGCTAGATAGCTCGGTAAGATCCTTCTTCATATCCACCTTGCGTGGTCTCCGATCACGGCGATTGTTGTCACGCTGGTTATCGTTTCTCCTACGAGGGCCGCGACGGTTATCGTCCATCCCCTTCAGACGTCTTAGAGCGCCATAATATCTATTGAGCACCTCGCTCTTTTGATCATCAGGCACAGGGCCTACCGATGCCCACTCAGCCTCAATCTCAGCTAGTTCGGCAGTCGGATCCTCCAGCTTCTTAGCCTCCAGAGCCTCTATCTTATCAGCGATCTCCAGCTTCCTCTCCAGGTTCTCTTCACGAGAGAAGTGCTTATGATTGACCTTCTTTGCCTCAAAGAAAGTATCACACGCCTTGCGGAACTGCCTCCAAAGCTTCTGAGCCTCCCCTACTCGGGTACCCAGCTTAGAGATCACCGTCCACTCCTTTTGCAGAGCTTTCAGCTTATCGGCAGTTGATTGCCAATCGGTGCTCTCCTTAAGGGCATCGGCTTCAGCGACGATCTCGCGCATACGCTCCAGCTTAGGAGTAATCTCCTCGCTCAGTTCGCGGAGGAACGTCCTACGCTGTAGATAAAACTCATCTACCGCCACACGGAAACGCATATTTACCTCATTGAGCTTAGCCCGTGGTACACGACCAGCCGACTTCCACTCCTTACGGATCGCCTCCATTTGGTCTTCATACTCTCTCCATCCTCTACGAGTAGTTGGAAGGGTTACTAAGAGATTTTCAAGCTTCTCAATAATCTCCATCTTATGAGCACAGTTCTGCTCCTCCTTCTCCCTGAGCTCTTTGAAGTAATCATCATGACGCTTATTGATCACTGTGGAGGCATCCTTAAAGTCCTTCCACATAATATCTCTAAACTCTGGCGCCACAGGCCCCGTCTCCTTCCACATATCGTGGAGCGTCTGGAGCTCTCTGAAGGCCTTCACGATATCAGGCTCATCTGCGAGAGCACGTGCTTTAGCGATGAAGCCCTCCTTCTCCACACGATTGTGCTTGAAGTCGTACTCCTGCGCCTCCTTATTGAGTTTATTAATCTCATAGTGCTTCTCCAGCAGAGTAGAGTATTGATTGAGCAGATCAGAGCGTAGATTTTCAGGTACATGACCTATATTCTTCCACTCATTACGGATATTCTCAAATTCATTACGCACCTTAAAGAAGTCGTCAGTAGACTCAAGATTGGCCTCAAGGCGCTTAATCAGCTCTAACTTCTTATCATAATTGAGGCGTCTTTCGGCCTTCTCCTCCTCCTCTTTTTTAGCCTGTAGCTCGTGGAACCTAGTCTTAAGATTGATGAACCTTGTCAATAACTCATCCTTGGAGTCGGCCGATACTTCAGGGGTTTCTTCGCCAGTCTCTTCCTTTTCATCAAGCTCCTCCTCGTCATTAGCGACAGGCTCTTGGTGGTTGATCATTCGCTTTAGACGCTTCATCTCCTGGAGCTCTGGCAGCTGCTCCTTATTGATCATTTCTGACAGATGATCCAATAATTCGGCAACCGAAAATGCCGAAGTATCCACCTTCTCAAGCTCTTCGCTCTCCGTAGGCTGCTCCTTCGTAGCTTCAGCACCATCAGTCTGTGTCACCTCTGTTGGGGTCACATTATTCTTCTCCTCACTAGGCGTCAAAAGAGTATTCTCTTGCTCCATAATCTTAATCCTTTCTAAAAAAAGTTCAACCACTAGTTACTCGCTAGTAGATACAAATATGTACTGCACCTCCCCTCACTTATAAAAGTGGCTAAAGATACCAAAAAAAGCAGACATCTACACAATTTTGGACCGATTACCACCCCAATAAGTGTAAAATAAACCCACAAAAGTACACTATATTGGTTTATTTTTATACCTTTGCGTGATAGAAGTAATAGTCATTAAACAATGAATTATTTATCATGAAAAGAATTTCACTAAAACTAGGCGTATTAGCAAGTGCTATGGCACTGCTTGCTATCGCATGCCAACCCAACCAAAAGGAGTTTAAGCTAACAGCTACTGGACTTCCTGAGGGAATCAATGGGACTTATGCTAAGGTCTATGATATCAACAATGAGGTGATAGACTCTGTACTAATCCAAAATGGTGGCTTCGTCTACACCACTCCAGCTGATGACACTGTAGCAAGGACTATAATGGTAGGGGAGACCCCAATCGCTTTTTCTTGCGAAGAGGGTGAGTATACCCTGACACAACAAACCGACGAGGCTGGCAACACCAATTTAGTTCGTGGGGGCAAAGAAACCAGTAGCTTCGTAAAGGTTCAGGCCCTCAATGACGAAGTGGCAGCAGTCAATAAGAAGTACACCGACCTCATTAATGCCAAGATGGCTACAGTACCAGAAGGTGAGGAGCCCTCTGAGGAGCTTATCAACGAGATCAACCAGCTCCAATCAGACTTCTTCAAGGAGTATAGAGCTATCAGCGAGAAGTACTATACCGATGGGGGCAATACCATTCTAGACTACACAGCCTTCTCATACCTTGCTGGTCAGTACGACGATGCAGAGTATGTTGAGCACTTTGATGCTGCAGGAAGCATGATCAAAAACGACAAGGATCTACAAGCTCGCTACAACATGGCTAAGGCTGCCGTAAGCACTAGCGTAGGTGGTCAGTTTGTAGACTACGAGATCGTTAACCCTGCTGGCGAAAGCAAGATGCTAAGCGAGTTCCGTGAGGAGGGTAAGTACTTCCTTCTCGACTTCTTTGCTTCTTGGTGTGGCCCATGCAAGAGGTCAATGCCTACTCTAGCAGAGGTTGAGAAGCAGTATAGCAAGATCCTCTCTTCTGTTAGCATCGCTGTATGGGAAAGAGATAATGATGGCGCTGCCTATGCAGAGGTGGTAAAGACCCACAAAATCACTTGGGCAACCATGCAAGATGCTCAAAGCAAGGGCGTAGAGCTCTATGGCGTAAGTGGCGTACCTACCTTTATCCTCTTCTCTCCAGAGGGCGAGGTACTCCTCCGTGGTCACGACATTGACGAGGTTAAGGCTAAGCTAGAAGAGCTTTCTAAGTAAGCTGATAACAACCGATCATATAAGGGTGCAGACTACCTAGGTAGCCTGCACCCTTTTTTATATACGAAAGGTGACCCAGCGGATGAGCCCGACAGGTCGGATAGGTCAGGCAAATCCTTTCTTGAGACTATTGCAGAAACAAGAGAAAAAGCACTTTTATACTCTACTAGTAATCAGAGGGTTATGAAAGCTAAAGTTTAGTTGCAACTAAGCAATCGGTTAGTTGCATCTCGTCATTTGCTTAGTTGCAACTAACCGATTGCTTAGTTGCATCTCGGCAAACGCTAATAAACAAGGACCTCTTCCGAGGAGTCCAAAAGCCACAAAAAAAGCTGAAAAGGCACAGAAAGAGATAATGAAAACAATCACTCAACCAGGGGGGGGGTTACGCATTAGAAAGGCTTATCGTATGATCTTTAGCGAGTTGTCTACGAGAAAGGACCTCGGCAGAGGTCCGTGTTAAATAGGCACAGGTCGGAGGGGCGTTAGCCCCGAACGACCTGTGTATAAGAGCATATTTTTACCTCCATGACCCCGGACGAGGGGTCAGACCTAGATAAGGTTGTCCGACCCCTCAGCCGGGGTCGTAAGGGTGTTTTGCACATCGTTATACACAGGTCTTCGGCACTACGTGCCTCGACCTGTGCCTATTTAACACGGACCCCTCAGCCGGGGTCCTCCCCTATAGACACACCTATGAATGCCCTACGGCAAGGCTTTCCTAATGCACACCACTGATCACTCAACCCACTTGATTCGGAAATAGGTAAGTAACGCTTTATACTGGTCTTGTGCTGTAAGACAGGTATCGATAAGGTAACCCGGCGTCTGCTCCCAATGCTCCAAACCACGGTAGTAGTACATCTTGAGTTCGTCAGTAATGATAAAGGGAACGATTCCATGGGAAAGACCTATGAAATAAACTCGCCTGATAGGCAATCTTAATGGCACCTTATTCGGAAAGTCACAGGCAAAGAATACCTTTGTTTGGAGAAGAATTAGTATATTTGGGTATTAATAGAAAAACAACTAACAAAATGAGAAAATTAAGTGACATGAAGAAGACCATTACACTGCTACCATTAGCACTGATAGGGCTTGCTCTATCATTTGCTTCCTGCAACAATGAAAGCAGAGCCGAACTCAATGGCGGAGAGACCACACTCGAACTGAGCTCATCCATCGCGCAGAACCGTGTGACCACTCAGAGCGACCAAAAGACCAACCACTGGGATGGCAATGAGAAGATCGGAGTATTCTCCACCTCTCTAACTGCCTCTAATGTACTCTACACAGCTACAAAGGCTGGAGCTAGCACCGACTTTACTACTCAGGCTCCTATCTCCATCCCTTATGGCACTGAGCAACACGATATCAAGGCGTACTACCCTTATGATGCTGCTGCAACTACCGCAGTAGAGTTCGACCTCACCAAGCAAAATAACCAGCCAGTACTCTATGCTACTGGCACCGTTACTAACGCCAATCCTAAGCTCAACCTCAACTTTGGACATAAGCTAGGTAAGCTACGCATCAAGGTGGAGACCACCAATTCCCTCAATCCTACTGAGCCTGTCTCAAAGGTTTCGGTGAATGAGGTGCTCACTAAGGGGTCACTCAATATTGAGAGTGGTGACTTTACAGTAGACAATACCGTCAAAGCCAATCTTGACCTCAAGAAACAAGGCGAGGAGTTCTATACCTATCTAATGCCAGGTGAGAGCATCAAGGGAAAGGTGATCGCCATTGAGCATGGTGGCAAGGTCTACAAGGCAACCTTGGTTAATGACAAAATAGTAGAGGCTGGAAAGTACTACCTCTACACCATCAACTTATCCAATGGCTCTGATAATGTTGATGATGTATCTGGCACCATTGACAATGAGGATAAGGGAGATACTGGAGAGGTGCCCGGAGCACCCGAAAAGGGGACTACGCCTTCTGCACCAGTAACCGCGACACTCACCAGCACCAATAGCGAGTACGCTAGTGGTACACTTTCTGCTCCAGTAGAGGGTGGAAGCTACACCTTTACCCTAGCTGGTCTAGAGGCAGGCACTCAGGTATCTGCAAAGGCCACTCCTGCTGCCGACTGGATCACTTTCAGTGGCGACGTGACTCTTCGTGCTGCTGCCGATCAAACTTTCACCGTAAAGGTAGAGGCAAATGAGACCACCGAGAAGCGCGAGACCACCGAGAAGCGCGAGACCACCATCACCCTCACCGCAGAGGGGATGAACGACCTCACCTTTGCAGTGCAACAAGCCGCAAAGCAAGAGACTCCTCAACCAGATCCAGAGCAACCTGTTATTGACGAAGGAGATGGCACAGAAGCCAACCCCTACTCTATAGCACAAGCTATTAGCAAACAAGGAGAAAAGGGTGTATATGTAAAGGGGTATATCATCGGTGCCGCAGGAAATGGGCCATCGCTTATTGAAAGCTCTGGAACAAATATCATGCTTGCAGAGTCAATGGATGAAACCGATGTAGCGAAGATGATTCCTGTAGAATTACCAAAAGGTAATGTTAGAGAGGCTCTCAACCTCGCACAACACCCTGAAAACAAAGGAAAGTTAGTAGTGCTCAAGGGAAATCTTACAAAGTATTTTGGTGCCCCTGGGCTTAAGAGTGTCAAGGAGTACAAGTCCCTATAATTTATAGGAGACTATATTTTTCACGGCTGCCTGTGTGGGATATCGCAGGCAGGCGTTTTAAGAGAACGTAAATGGAATTAAACAACAATTAGAGTCTATTTGATGTCAAGGAACAAGACAATCTTACTATTATTGGCTATTACAGCGGTACTTATCTTTAGCTGTTGTAGCTGCGATGACAAGAAGGGGGATAAAGAACTCCCCAGAGAATACACTGTCCTAGAAGTACAAAGTCGTATCAACTCTCTAAGGGCTACCGAGACCTCGTGGGAGAGAGGCGACCAAATTGGTCTTTACGCTGTAGTAAGTGGCAAGGGCTTGAGTAGCACCTCTATTTTCCAAAAGGCTAGCAACCTACCCTACACCACTCCTGATGGTGATGGGCAATTTCTTCCCGCCGAGGGAGGGGAGATACGGCTGATGCCTGGGGAGCGAATTGACCTCATTAGCTACTACCCTTACCAACCAGTTGGTGCGGATCATAAGTTGCGAATCAATGTACGAGATCAGAGCGACCTCTCTAAGCTCGATCTACTCTACAGCGACAATGCACGTGGGCTCAATAACCTGCACCCTAAAGCCACCCTGCAATTTTTCCATGCTTTGAGTCAGCTACAGGTCTCTATCATGAGCGAAGGGGCTACCGACCTCAATGCACTTCAAATTAGCGTGGATGATGTGAAGGTAGAGGGTGTTTTTGATCTCACTGCAGGTCAACTCTCCAACCTCGGGACCACCACCAGCAAGATAACGATGCACAAGGCCAAGAGTGTAGCTAAAGGGGCAACACATCAAGCTATTCTGCTACCAGGGCAAGAGCTAAAAGGCCTTACCTACACCTTTGAAGTGGCGGGCAAGAGCTACACTTACACGGAAATGGAGTCGAAGCAACTACAGCCAGGTATTCGTGTGCGACGCAACTTCAAGCTCACCGACACTGGTGTGGAGCTCATTGATGCCACTATTGAGATTATCGGGGAAGGCGAAGGAGGCACTCAACCACAGCCCAATCCTCAGCCGGATCCAGAGCAACCTGGTGAAGACCCTAAGCCCGAACCCCCTACGCCTCCAGCTGAAGGGTATGGTAATCAGGCCTACTATATGGAGCAGGTACTGATCCAAAATGGCTATATGGAGGATCGTGTCATCCACCAAGAGGATACTCCCGACAGCTTCTTTGCAGGGGGAACGACTCCTGGTGGTAAGCGACGCAACTATACTATTTATTTTAGCAAAAATAATTACCAGCCCTATATGGTAGCCTATCCGATGTACAGAGACTGTATTGGGGAATGGAGTAGAAAGAAGTGGGGTGGCGACCCTTGGGACTTCGGCCCTGGTGTAGAACAAAAGTATCAGATGCAACTAATCAGAAGGAGCTTTCAGCCACGTGAGTACAATATGAGCCGAGGCCACATGCTGGCAAGTAATCAGCGTACCGCTTCCAAAGAGCTCAATCGCACCACCTTCTACTTCACCAACGTAGTGCCACAAGAGCAAAGTCAGAATGCAGGTATCTGGGCAACGCTCGAGAATAAAGAGAATGCTTTTGCTAAGAATGCCCGTAAGACCGATACCCTCTATGTGGTTTGTGGCCCTACGCTTGCTCCTAATGCTGAAATGGTGCGTGACGATGTCAATAAGAAGTGCCCAATCCCCTCCCATACGTGGAAAGTACTACTGAAGAAGAAAAAGGGTCAGTGGGTCTCCATTGGTGTCAAGATGCCAAATGTAAGACCCGCTAGTGGTAGCAAGTGGGACGACTATACTTGCACCGTGGCCGAGCTCGAGAAGGAGCTAGGGGTGAAATTCTTCCCCTCCCTCCCCGAGAACGAAGCAACAGCGATTAAGAGTCAGAATAACTCTAGAGACTGGTAAATAATAATAATCACACAATAATTATATCAATATGATGAAGACAACGACTAAATTAGGAAGCCTACTCCTAGCGAGTACCCTACTATTCTCTTGCTGTCAACGCAGCGGAGGATGTGGCTGTGAAGTGGATGACCCTTATGCAAAAGGTAAGGGCGACCTTAGGGTAAGCTCCAACATTGTGCAACCCGGCACACGTGTAGCTGGAGAAACCTGGGAAGTATCTGATGCCATCGGTATCTTTGCACTGAACGAAGGACAAGCACTAGGAGCTAATAACTACGCCACAAATGCTAAGTACACTACCGCTTCAGCAGGTGAAAAGGTGGTCTTTACCTCGGCTATGGAGGGGATCAACCTACCTAGCACTGGCAATCTAGACCTAGTCGCCTACTACCCATATAAGGAGGGAGTGACTACCGAGCTGGCTTTTGACACCTCTGATCAAAGCAAACCTGCCCTTATCGACCTCCTTTACTCGGACAACCAAAAGGGAATCAATAAGCAAAATGGCAATGCTAACTTGGTATTTAGCCACATGCTCACTTTGATTGAATTCAATATCACTACCGATGGGCTGGCGATCAATAATGGCACCATTGCTCTGAAGGATGTATTGGTGGATGGTAAGATGGCACTTGCTGATGGGGCCATCACTACTGGCACCAAGACCGCTACTCCAAGTGTAGCTATCAAGGCAGCAGGCACTAATAAGTACAAAGGGATGATGATCCTACCTCCACAGTCCTTGACTGGCAAGGAGGTAACCTTTAATATCAATGGTAAGCCACACACCGCTAACCTAAAGCTAACAGCCACTGAGAGCGGTTACAAGTACACCGTTGAGGTGACCTACAATAGAGGTCAGCTAGTAATAGTGGAGGGTGCTACCATCAATCCTTGGAAGAAAGGGTCGGACAATGGTGAGGTCATCGTTATCGGTGGCGAGGAGACTCCTACTCCACAACCAGAGCCAGAACCACAGCCACAGCCAACTGAGGGCAAGTTGCTTTTCCCTGGCGCCAACTTTGATGACTTTGATGCCTTCAAAGCCAGCCTAAATAATTTTGGACTACAAGCTTACGCCAACCAAGTTAACGGCGGTAAGAGTGGCAAGGCACTACATATCAAAGGTACGCCTGCAAAGAATGACTACGTCTTTACCACCACTAAGAATGCCTCTGGTATGACCTCTGCGACTAAGATCACCTTTTACATCAAGGGAACAGCAGGTAAGTCACTATCAATGAATATCTACTCTGCCCCAAGAGAGTATAAGCCATTTAACTTGGGCGAGGTAGCAAGTACAGAAGACATTATGCTAGCACCCGCAGCTTCCAACCAATATACTGGAGCTATTGACACCAAAGGGGAATGGGTAAAGGTAACCCTTAATATTGCTGGGTTGCAACTATCCACCTCAGACAATTTCTTTGCTCTCAAGGTAGGCAAGGAGGTAGATTACGATCTAATGATTGACGACTTTATGATTGAGTAAGTACTCATTAAGTGAGATGGAAATGGGGTCGCCACTGTTGCGGTCCTCTTTCCATCTCACTTTCTAATAGAATCAGATTATTAACTAATGACTCAAAGACATGCAAAGAATTACTAGGCTTATTGCCTTGGCAAGTCTCCTACTGTCTATAGCTTTCTGCCCTCTTCTCGCTCAGGAGAAGACCTCGCTTCGAGGGGTCGTTCGCGACGGAGGTAGCAACAATGGCATAGGTGGCGTGCTAGTAACCCTCCAGAGTAGTAATCAGCAGACTACAACCGAGAGTGATGGTAGTTTCGCCTTTTACAATATTAAGGCTGGCGAAGAGACCCTACTCTTCAGCTCTCCTCTGCACACTACTGTGGAGCTAAATATCACCATCACCCCCAACCGACTCAATGAGGTGGGACCGATTGTGATGATACAAAATAAAATCAATGACAATGCCCAGTTTGCGGGGATTGTAGATAATATTGACCTCGACCAGATTGACGATGAAGGGGCGGGGCAGTCGGCCAATACGATGGTCATCTTTACCAACGATGTCTATCTCCAGAAGGCTGGCTTCCAATTCTCACAATTCCGTCACCGCAATCGTGGTTACGACAATACCTACGAGCAGAGGTATATCAATGGCATCAACTTCAATGAAGGGGTAAGAGGCGTCTTCAACTACTCCTCCATCGGTGCCCTTAATGATATGACCCGCAATGGTAACCGCATCAATTATATGGGAGCCTCTCCTTTCTCCTTTGGAGATATTGGTGGCTCGGAGAATATCAATATGCGCCCAGCCAACTATACTCGTGGCGGAAAGGCAACCCTCTCAGGCACTAATCGCAACTACTATGCTCGTGCGATCCTCAGCTACAATACTGGTTTGATGGATAATGGCTGGGCACTCTCTGCCGCTATCGGTGGCCGTTATGCTCACGAAGGGGCTATTGAAGGTGTTTTCTACAAGAACATATCCTATATGCTAGGTGCAGAGAAGGTATGGGATAGGGGCAAGCATCGCCTCAGCGTCATCACCTTTGGTTCGCCAGTAGAGCGTGGTCAGCAAGGCTCCTCAGTGGAGGAGGCTCTAAAACTGGTCTGCAACAATACCTACAATCCAAACTGGGGCTGGCAGAATGGCAAAAAGCGTAACGCCCGTGTGGTGAAGAGCTGGGATCCAACCCTGATCATCTCTCACACCTGGAAGCCCAATTACGAGACCACCCTTACCACTGGTATCGGTGCACACTACAATAGATACGGTAGGTCGTCACTCAATTGGTACAACGGTGCCGACCCACGCCCTGATTACTACCGCTACCTCCCTAGCTACTTCGAGGGAGCCCCCGAGGTGCAGGAGTATTATGCCCACCAATGGCGTACTCTAGAGATTTCTCAGATCAATTGGGATCGCCTTTATATGGCAAACCACCTCAATAATATGACCGGTGACGGTTCCGCCATCTATATGGTAGAGGAGCGTCGGAGCGACCTTGCAGAGATTGCCTTCAATACCACACTCAATACACAGCTATCCAAGGAGATTGCACTGAGTGCGGGACTTGAATTTAAGTACTCTCAGTCCAAGCAATTCAAGACAGTCGATGACCTGCTAGGGGCTAAATACCTATTGGATAACGATAAGTATGCCGAACGCGACTTTGCTGGTAATGATCAGGTGGTTCAAAACGACCTCAATAAGCCTGGTCGTAGAGTATGGGAGGGGGATGTCTTTGGATACGACTACCGCTACCATATCTACAATGCAGCACTTTGGGCTCAAAATGAGCATAAGTACTACAAGTGGGATATCTACTATGGTGCCAAGCTAGCACTTAATACCATCCAGCGTGAAGGTATGATGCGCAACGGACGCTACCCCGACAATTCTTACGGCAAAGGTAAGCTCCATGCGTTTATCAACTTTGATGCTAAGGTCGGTGCCGTCTATAAATTCAACGGTCGCCACTTTCTCACCCTCAATGCTCAGTACCTCAATCGTCCACAGCTAGAGCGACAGATGTATGTCTCTCCAGACATTTCGGATATTGTGGCACCAACACTCAAGAGCAAGCAGATTGGAAGTGTAGACATCAATTATATCTTCTCCACTCCTAAGGTGAAAGGACGTCTATCGGCCTTCTACACCGGCTTCTGGGATGATATGAAGAAGGTAGCCTACTATGATGATACACAGCGTACCTTTGTACTCCACACCCTTTATGGAGTGGATAAGGTACATAGAGGTGTAGAGGTGGGTGTTGAGTATAAGCCTACAAGTTCGCTCACTTTTGAGCTGATCGGTACTGCCGCTCAATACTACTACAGCAACGACCCAATGGGCGTGATGAATAGTACCAATGGTAAGATTATGAATAAAGAAGAGAAGGTCTACATGAAGAACCTCTACCTCGGTGGTGTACCACAAGTACTGGGTACCTTTGGGATTGGTTACTTCTGGAATTATTGGTTCTTCAACCTCAATGTCAATGGCTTTGGCTACAACCACATTGATGCAGCACCTATCCGCCGACTCGCCTCTAATTATACCACTGTCACACCTCCTGGTACTGCCGGACACAATGCTAAGCAGTATGAGGCTTTCAAGCAGTATACCACTCAGGAGCGCTTCAAGGGTGGAGTGACTATGGACCTAAGTATCGGTAAGATTCTTTACCTAAAGAATAGAGACCGCATCAACTTCAACTTCTCCATCACCAACCTACTCAATAATAAGGAGATTCGCACTGGTGGATTTGAGCAAGGACGTATCAACCTAGATCACCCTGAGCGCTTTACCAATAAGCACTACTACATGCAGGGGATCAACTTCTTCCTCAATGCTAGTTACAATTGGTAATATTAATAGACGATACAATATATGAAACTAAATAGACAATTAATTATAGCACTCGTAGCCCTCATCGGGCTCACCTTCGCTTCTTGTGAGCGGGAATACGATGCCCCACTCCTCACCGAACCGACTGTGGAGATCGGGGATGAAGGCATCATCACCATTGCTAAGTACAAGGAGATGTTTACCTCAGTACCCGAAGAGGGTAAGATCATTGAGGAGGACTTCGCCATCCGTGCCGTGGTAGTGGGCAACGACATTTCGGGCAATATCTACAAGCAAATCTATGTGGAGGATGCTACAGGTGGGCTCTCCATTGGTATTGACCAAAATAACATCGCCAATGATTACCCTGTAGGGCAGGAGGTAGTGATCAAGCTACAAGGCCTTGCAGCAACTAGTTACGGAGGCGTCATTCAGTTGGGAATGAACAACAACAATCCCAAGAATACCCGTATCCCCTACGAGATTGCCAAGAAGCATCTCCTAAAGAACCAATGGCCAGATGCCAAAAAGGCAATGCCTAAGGTAACCACTATGGGCTCTATTACCGATGCCATGATTGGTACACTGATACAGCTAGAGGGCGTTTACTTTGAAAAGGGTGGCGAGCTCAACTATGCCGATCAAGAAATGAATGCCGTTAATCGTATCCTAAGGGATAAGAGTGGTAAGAGTCTCTATGTACGCAATAGTAAGTATGCTACTTTTGCCAATGACAAGCTGCCAAAGGGCAATGGTACCGTGGTAGCTATCCTTTCAAAGTTTGGTAGCGACTACCAACTATTCCTTCGCTCGGCCGACGATTGCTTCGGCTTTAGTGGCAAGGAGCCTGAGACCTCAGGTGGCACCGACACCCCTACCCCCGACCAACCATCAACAGGGGCAGTGATCTACAGCGAGGAGTTTAGTAGCGACCTAGGCAAGATGACCCCTATTAGCGTTGCAGGAGCACAGACTTGGAGAGTCAATACTGCTTACAAGAATGCCAATATGTCTGGCTTTGCTGATGGCAAGAGCAATGCCAATGAGGATTGGCTCGTCTCTCCTGCCTTTGACCTCACTGCAGCTAAAAGCTTCGTTATCAATTTTGAGCACACCATCAATAAGGGTAATGTGGCTAATATGAAGAGCGAGCAGACCCTTTGGGCCTCTGATAATTACAGCGGTGACGTGAAGAGTGCTACTTGGACTCCAGTGACTATCACCACCTACCCAACAGGTACTGATTGGAACTACGTGAAGAGTGGTGCTATCAACCTACCTGCTTCACTGCTTGGTAAGGCCAACGTGGTATTTGCCTTCAAGTATCTTGCTACCGATGCCAGCTCAGCCAATTGGCAAATACGTGCACTCAAGGTGACTAGCGATGGAGGTAAGCTCACTGCTGGTGGCACCACCCCTACTCCACAACCACAACCAGAGCCCAACCCAAACCCCAATCCAGAGCAACCTGCAACTGGTAAGCTCCTATTCCCTGGTGCCGACTTTGAGGATTGGAGCTTAATGGAAAAGGGCAAGAGCCTATTATTCCCCCTAGGAAAGATTGTTGAGCAATCTCCAAATGGACGTAATGGAAAAGCCCTTCACATCAATGGTACTCCTGCAGGGAATGACTACATGATTACAGCGGCAGGTGCAGGTGAAAAGAGTGGTTCAACCATTACACTATACATCAATGGAAAGGCAGGAAAATCTCTATCTTTTATGGTCTATAAAGAGGACGGTAGTCTTGCAGTATTTAACCTTGATGAATTTGGAACCAAAGGACACGTTATTAGTCCAGCTGATGGCGAGATCATCCTTAAACCAACTGAGAAAACCTTTAATGACAAACCTGCTAACTCCTATGCTAATGGCTCAATAGACACTCAAGGTAAATGGCTAAAAATCACCCTAGATATCTCTAGCTTCAGTAAGTTAGCTAAGGAAAAGAACTTGTTTTCAATAAAGGTAGGAAAAGCAGTGGCTTACGACCTACTCATTGATGATATCACTATTCAGTAATAGTTCGCTATGAAGTATACTCAGCATAATTGGTATGCCCTACTGGCGTTGCTAGTGGCTTTTGCTTTGGGGAGCTGTGGTTCCTCAAAGCAAGCCACCGGCACCAACGCGGGCAAACAGTACAATACTTATGCCGTTGCCTTTTATAATATGGAGAACCTCTTCGATGCCGAAGACGACCCCAATAACAAAGGTGATGACGACTACCTTCCCACAGGTCCCTACGCATGGACTCAAGTGCAGTACGAGAAGAAACTTGATAATCTCGCACGGGTGATTAGTCTCTTAGGTCAAGAGTACACCCCCTACGGTCCCGCCTTTATCGGCACCGCCGAGATTGAGAACCGCCGAGTGCTCGAGGATCTCACACAGCGTGACGCCATCAAAGGGATGGGGCTAAAGGTGATCCACGAAGATGGTCCAGACCGTCGTGGTATTGATGTGGCAGCACTCTACAACCCCAATATCTTTAAGCTCGAAGGGTACAAGTACTACCCTTTCAAGTGGGATGAGCGTCCCGACTTCGTGACTCGCGACCAGCTACATGTCTATGGTACTATCGCAGGCGAACGGATTCACTTCATCGTGCTCCACTGGCCATCTCGCTATGGTGGGCACAAGAGCAACCCCCTTCGTGAGGCAGCAGCTCGTACCACCCTCGCAATAGTTGAGGAGATACAAGCCTCCGAACCCGATGCTAAGGTGGTGATCATGGGCGACCTCAATGACGACCCCACCAACACCAGTGTGACAGAGGTACTCAATGCCAAGACCCACCGCAGCGAAGTGGCACCAAAGGGGATCTACAATCCTAGTGCCTCGCTCTTTGCTAAGGGCATCGGCACACTTGTCTACCAAAATAAGTGGAACTTCTTTGACCAGATGATGGTGACCCACGGACTGATCTCCAGCGGGAGCAACCTACGACTTTGGAAGATGGAGGTATTCGACCGCAACTTCCTCATCACCCAGGAGGGCAAACGCAAAGGATACCCTCACCGTACCTTCGAAAACAATTCATTTATCGATGGCTATAGTGACCACTTCCCCGTCCTCATCTACCTCCTTCAGGAGCGTCACTAAATTAAATATACAAACAACAAGAGGGTGCATCAACTTATTGATGCACCCTCTTATTGTACTCCCCCTCAACCCCACATGAAAAGAGACTGTTGCACAAGGACCTCGGCAGAGGTCCTTGTTAAATAGGCACAGGTCGGAGGGGCAAAGCCCCGAACGACCTGTGTACACGAGCGTATTCACCACCTCCTTGACCCCGGCTGAGGGGTCAGACCTAGATAGGGTTGTCCGACCCCTCAGCCGGGGTCGTCAGGGTCTTTTGTACATCGTCATACACAGGTCTTCGGCACTGCGTACCTCGACCTGTGCCTATTTAGCACGGACCTCTGCCGAGGTCCATCCGATATGTCAGTTCAATTGACGAGTATAAGTCGAGGATGAGATGAAAGACCTTTTTTTCTAATGCGTAACCTCTGGAGGGGCGTATCCCAGAACGACTAGGAGTAAGCAATAGCACACGTATATACTCAACTCCTAGCGGGTCGGACAACCGAATCCAGGACTTTTCATTTCCTCTCAAGAGAATGTTGCACAAAGTGCCATTCTCGCACATTTGCTTCAAATGTGCGGAGACTTTGGACGAAGGATGAGATGCAAGGCGCTGAGGATGAGGACGAAGGGAGCGTACTTACGTACGTGACCGAGGCCCGAATTCCGAAAGCAACGCAGCAGATCGCCTTCGTGCAACAGTCTCCTCAATGTGTCTACATTTTCAGGAATAGAGGAGACAGAGTGTCTACACTTTCAGGAATGCGTTGATACACCTTCCACATATTCCGCATAGGGTGCGGAATGCATTCCGTATGCGTGCGGAACGTATTCCGTAGCCCTGCGGAATCCATTCCGCACGCATACGGAATAAGAGGTTGATGTAATAGATTATTAGGCAGGAAACGAACACTTGGAGAGACAGTTGCACAAAAGCGATCGGTCGCATGACTATGTCCGACCCACAAGGGGACGAGTATATACGTGTGACATTGCTTACCCCCAGTCGTTCGGGGCTAACGCCCAGAGTTACGCATTGGGAAGGTCTTGCCGTAGGCATTCATAGGTATCCATAGGGAAGGACCCCGGCTGAGGGGTCCGTATTAAATAGGCACAGGTCAAGGCACGCAGTGCCGAAGACCTGTGTATAATAACGTACAAATACTCTTGCGACCCCGGCTGAGGGGTCGGACAACCTTCTCTTGGTCTGACTGTCTTGTCCTAGAAAAAGTTGACTCATAGATAGATTTTTATGAGTAAGTTTGT
>ERZ1673752.1961-NODE-1961-length-25525-cov-6.294621_pt1 | contig 25525 bp, 16 predicted proteins | sample MGYA00580195_ERZ1673752 | MGnify/ENA primary metagenome ERZ1673752 (study PRJEB41218, sample SAMN15661744) | gut metagenome | host: Homo sapiens | place: Canada: London | collected 2015-08-20/2019-03-30 | study: EMG produced TPA metagenomics assembly of...
CAGCCATCTTATCCAGAAGAGCATGACAATCCGGCTTACCGGCCTTTGGACCGCCGTGACCCGGAGGATTAAGCTGGTGCTAAGACGGAGCTTGACTGCGGCATCAAGATTGGAGCTTCTGGATCTTAACGGCGGCTGCCGAGACCCGAAGGATTAAGCTGGTGCAGAAAGCCGCCCTCTTGCTTTTATAACTCTTTTATAACTTCCCAAACTTCTTTAGAAAGGAAAGGACCATGATACAAGGTTTTTCATATTCTTTTTACGAACAAAGTGCCAAGGCTATCTTAGAGAAACTCCAGGCGGACCAGCGCCCCCAACCAAGAATTGGGATTATCCTAGGGTCGGGCTTGGATCATTTGGGGAAGCGCTGTGAAAATCCCTTAGAAATTTCCTATAGGGAGATCCCCAACTTCTTTCCCACAACCAACTCAATGCACGCAGGGAAGATGATATTTGGGACCATCAGCGGGGTTCCTGTGGTCCTCCTCTCGGGGCGGATCCACCACTATGAAGGTTATTCCTTTGAGGAGCTGGCTCAACCGGTCCGGGTCCTGAAACTGTTGGGTGTAGAGACCCTCATTGTGACAAATGCGGCGGGGGCCGTTAATCCTGACTTTAAGGTTGGCCAGATTATGATGATGACTGACCAGATCAAGCTTTTCGGCGGCAGTCCCCTCCAGGGGCCTAATGTGGAAGAATTTGGGCCAAGATTTCCAGATATGACTGATCTTTTTACCCCCAGCCTAAGAGAAAAGGCCTGGGAGGTCGCTGAGAGCATTGGCCTGGATCATTTTTGTGAAGGGGTTTACTTCTACCTTCCAGGACCGCAATTTGAGACTCCGGCAGAAATCAAGGCCGTGGGCATCCTGGGGGGCGATGCGGTAGGGATGTCAACCGTCAATGAGACAATTACGGCTCGCCATTGTGGGATGTCCTTGCTGGGCTTTTCCCTCTTGACCAACCTCGCCACAGGCCTCTCCCCCCACCCCCGTTCTGACCAGGAGGTCGTGGAAACGGCCCACCAGGCCGCTTCCTATTTTGAGGAATTTATCCTGGCCCTCCTCCCCGCTTTGGCAGCGAAGAAATAGGTAAACCCCTCTAAGCTTTGGGGATGAAGAGGGACGGCTAACATGGAGATCAAATGTAAGAATCCCGTTTGTCAGTATGTATGGGAGTCGGAGGGGATCCAGTATTATTGCTGTCCCCGCTGCGGTGATTTACAGGAAGTGCCCTTTGTACACGTAGACCGCAATCTGCAGGAAGGCCTATATTATCGTATTCGAGAATTCCAAAGGTCTTGGATCCGGATGGATCTCATCTATGCCCTTCTTTGGAGTTTTTTCTGCGGCTTCATCCTTTTCTGTATGGGTGTTGAATTTAGGGTGACGGATCCGGCAAAAATAAGCACGATTGGACAAATGCTTGCACCCGATGCCCCTTCGGTCATTGTAAACCTAGTCCGGCTCCGCCTCGCCTTCTTCGTGTTGGCCCTCATTTTCCTGACCTGCCCCTACCGGATGATTCTAGGTCGCCTTATTTGGAAAGACCACTATCGCTTTTTCTTTACCCGCCCGGGCAAGATGATTACCTGGGGGCTTTTGTTGCTCTTCCTAGGCTGGTGCTGGTTTGCGGAAATTCCCATCTACAAACAGCAGATGGTCCAAGCAGTAGAGACCATGAAGCTTCATTATGAATCGACCAAAGCCTTCGGTACCACCCTTCGCATCGCTGTCATGTGGACCCTCTTTATACGGTCCTGTGAGGAAATGACAAGAAGAATCATGTACAAGCGCTGTGCCGAACTTCAGCCATAGGATGAGCTAGTTTTCTTAACATCATTGAAATTTCCCTGAGACATATGTTGTCAGGATCTCATCAACTACAGATCTGTAAGCTATCAACTTGCAAGCATGAAAGACAAAGATGATTTTCTCTCTTTGTCTTTTTTTTATGAGCAAATACTCCCTTGTTCATTTTTACCTCCCTCGCCCTCTTTCTCTGTCTCTCTCCCATAAAGGTTCGGCTTAAGCTTGAATCATGGCGCAAATAGTATAGATTATGGATTAATTATGGACACTTATGAGTAATCTTAAACTATTTTCCGTAAGCTCCCTGTTAGATTCGTTATAATAAAGATAGTTATGCAATCAAAGGTGTACCAGCAGCAAGGCCGCAGACACCATGGAGGTCCGAGGCAAAGCTGCCAGGATGGACCCGATTGAAAAAAACCGATTGAAAAAGATGAGATATAAAGGAGATACATTATGAAACAGGGAGCCTATCGTCCGTATAAGACAAACCAAGATCAGTGGGAAGCTGGCAAGGAATTAGCTTTCTATCAGTCTGTTAAAAAAGGAGGCCAAAGCCAGGCGGCCAAGGGGCGGCGGCTGGCAGCCCTCCCACAAGGGGTCGCTTGCAGCCTAATCATCGGAGGCCTCCTAGCAGGGTCCCTCCTCCTCCCCCCTGCAGAGCACCCTTTCTTCCTCTCCCCAGCTAGCCAGGTCCTGGCAGAAGGGGCCATGGATTATACCCAGACCGCCTATGAGGCAAACAAGGGCGGGAAGTCAGTCAGCCAGGCAGGAAAAATCCAACAGGAAAGCTCTTTAGTGGGATTTGCCCTGGAATACGAAGCCTATGCGAAAGCACTAGGAAAAAATGGAAAAGAAGAGGGAATATTTGTTGAAAATGGGGGAAAAGGGCAACTATCCTCTGCTTTCCTCGACAAGGCCAAGTCTTATTACTCCTTCCAACGGGAGGCTGCTGCATATCCCGCGCTCACCGAGCTAAAAACGACGCCAGAGGCTAGTTTGGCCAGCCAGATTCTAGCGGAATTTGAAGAATTTGATTGGGACAAGGCAAATGATAAGTTTGGAATCCAGGCCGTCGAGCCTGTCCAAGAGGCCTTAACCCAGGGATCCTACGCCGCTATCCGCCTGGAGGACTCCGAAGTTCCCATGATCGACGCCCTCAATGAACTCATTTACGGAAATGGCCAAAAGGAGCTGAGCCAAGAGGATATTGACCGAAACATGACGACTCTCTTTGATGCCTCCTGTACCCAGTATGAGCTGGGGATCAGCCAAGGTAAAGAGGGTGCCGCCCTGGTTCTCCTGGGGAAAGCTCCTGGCCAAGACAAAAATAGCCGTGAAATCCAGGCAGAGTCCCAAGGAGACGGCCAGATTCGCCTCCTTCCCCCTGCTGGCATGGCTCTGGTGCCCGGGGTGGTAAGGCCAGGTACGGCCAGTATGGTTGACCTACGGTCTGCGGACTTTGACGAAGCCGACCCTGCCCAAAGCATCTCTGTCCAAATCCAAACCCCCCAAGAGCTTGAAAAAGTCAACGAAAAAGACCTGAAAGCTGGTTCTGTCACCGGCACAGTGAACTTCCCTCCCTACTGGACCTCTTGTGTTAATAAATACGCCGCCGTCACGGTGGAGAGTAAGGCAGGAAGCAAGGATGGCATAACTTCAGCCTTTGTTGATGGCGACCAGCTGGCCAGCCAGGAGGAGGATGATCTGTATTCGCAGACAGGAAGCCTCCTCACCAAACCGAAAAAATTCTGGACCCTGAATGCGGGAAAATTTGAAGGCTTTTTGCACCGCCAAGGCCTGGATCGGGATTCTTTTGAGAAAACCTATGATGTGAAAATTGATAAGGTCCTCTCCCAATATGCTGCCAGCCTCTATTCTGAGGAGGACCTGGAAGAGCTCTTCCACCGCCTGTATTTTGGTCCCAGCAATGACGTAGATTATATGAACAGTCTGGGCAAGGCCCTGATGAAGGCAGGTTACTCCTATGTCGCCCAGTTCCCCCTCATGGACTGGTCTTGTGACTACAGCAACCTCCTAGGTCTTACTCCGGAAGCCGATCCCATGGCTGAGTGGCGGGTCAACCCCATCACTCTGACTTATATTGCTACTAGCGATGCAGCAGGTAACGCTAGCGCAGAAGAAAATGGAGAAGAATCGACCACCCGGGCAACCAGGCAGCGGAATACGGCCACACAAGCAACGGAGAACGAAGAATCAGAAACAACGACCGCCCCTACCGTCCCTGAGCCCCTAGAGGAAACCCAGGCAGCAGAGCCTACGGAAACCCAGGTAAGCGGAGAGGCCGAAGAAAATCCTGGCCCAACCACCTTCCCCTCCAATTCCAGTCCCAGTCGCCGTAGAAGAAGAAATGCAGAGCCCAAGCCAACCGATGACAACGATGCTGATGCCGCCAATCCTATTGGTTAAGGAGCCTTATGTCAGATAATACTTTTACCCTCACACAAGCACGCTATGTCCAAGCAGACGGAAGCCTATCCGTCCCCTCTACCATCCATGTTAAAGATGGCAAAATAGAACAAATACTCCCTGCAGACCATTCTGCCCCCGCTGGGCCGACCTATGACTGTTCCCAGGCTTTGGTGGCCCCCGGTTTTTTCAACGCCCATAGTCACATCCCCATGACCTATTTTCGGGGTATTGGCGAAGGCCTGCCCCTCCAGCGCTGGCTGGTCGAAAAGATTTTTCCCCTAGAAGCCCAGCTCGAGCCTGAAGATATCTACTGGGCGAGCAAATTAGGGATTGCGGAGATGTTCGCTACAGGTACCGTGTCCTTTAGCGACATGTACATGAATATGGATCAAGTGGCCAAGGCCTGTCTGGAAACCGGAATCCTTGCTAATCTTTCTGTCGGCATGACCTCCGATCAAGGCAAGCCTGTAGAAGATCACCGATCCTACACCCAGATCCTTCAGCTCTGGGAAATCGCTGCTAAGACCCAGGGCCAAGTCCGTTGCGACCTCGCCCTCCACGCTGAATACACCTCGGATCCCACCCTAGCTGAATCCCTCGCTTCCCTGGCCCTGCGCCTGGGAAAAGAAGGCCTAGAAGCTGAAAATCGAGACCCTGTGGGTTTTGACACCCCTATCCCTACCATCCAAATCCATGTTTCAGAAACCGCTAGAGAACACGAAGAATGCAAACAAAGACATGGGGGAAAAACGCCCTTGGAATATTTGTTCTCCTTGGGCTATGACAAGGTGCCTCTGCTCCTCGCCCACTGTGTCCACCTGGAGGACCGGGATTATGACTTGCTCCGCCAGGCCCTGGCAAATGGGGCTAAGATCAGCCTCTGCCACAATCCCCGGAGCAATCTGAAGTTGGGATCGGGGATCGCTGACTTGGTCCGCTGGCTCGGTGTCCCGAAATTGAATGTTTGCCTCGGGACCGACGGGGCCAGTAGCAATAATTCTTTGGACATGCAAAAAGAGGCTAGCCTCATGGCCCTCCTCCAAAAGGGTTTCCACGAAGATGCCTCTGCCTTGTCCCTGCCCCAAATTCTCCAGATTGCCACTACGAATGGAGCCCGGGCCCAAGGGCGTCTAGATACCGGCCTCATCCAAGAGGGCATGTGGGCCGATTTCGTTTTATGGCCAACGACCCTCCCCTTCCAGTTCCCCTATGTGGATGACCTGTCCAATCTCTTCTATGCCGACCCAGGACGTCCTGAGCTCGTCTTTATCCGAGGCCAAGGGGTCTACGACCATAGGTCGGGCCAGGCGGAATATCCAACCTTGGACCTGGAGGAAGTCCTCGCAGAGTGCAAGGGCCGTTTTCAAGGCCTGATGGACCGAGCAACTCAAGCTAGGTTGGGAGACTAGGGAATGAGGGACTTGCGCCAAGTTAGGCGTGGACCAGCTAGATAGCCCCCCAAGCCCAGTCAGAATCCCAGGTTAATCGCCCCTCTCTTCCTCTTTGGTAGCTTTCGACACTTGGCCTCCTGGAGTACCAGATTCAAGGTCGTCATAAAAGCCAGAAGCCTCATAAGCAGCTTCAACAAGCTCCACAGACCGGTAGCCATCAAGTCCAGAAGCAATGGGATCTCGGTCTTCAGCAATGGCCTCCAAGAGATCAATAAGGATAAAGCTGTGGGGGTTGGACATATGGCCCAGGATCCCCAGACCGTAGCGATCTATTTCTTCCTTGAGATAGCGGGTTAGGTAGGCCCATTGCCACTTTTTCCCGTCCCGGAGGATCTCGTAACGGAGGCTATTTTTAGCTAGACTCAGGCGGACCTCTCCTTGCGAGCCGGCTAAAAAGAGCTTGGCCTCGTGGTAAGCAGGATCAGTCACCGTGGTGGCCTCCACCTGGGCATAGGTATCCGGAGCAAAGTGATAGGTAACAAAGGCCAAATCTTCACACTCCATGGGCTGGGTCAAGCGGGTCAAAGAAGCTTGACAGCTGACCAAGTCTGGTTTGCCCAAAAGCCAATAGAGCAGGTCAACCCCATGGACACACTGATTCATGAGGGCCCCTCCGCTGGTGGCTCTTTGCCCCTGCCAGGGAGATGCGGAATAATAGGCCGCTTCATGCCCCCAGCGCATACTTAGCTGGGCGTAGTAGATTTTTCCAAAAAAACCATTGGCCAGGTCCCGGGCCAAAATGCTGGCAGAGGGAAAGTAGCGGTAGATATGGCCTACCGCTATTTTTTTATGGGATTTTTCTGCCAAATCCACCAAGGTTTTGGCTTCACTTACAAAAAGACTTAAAGGCTTTTCCACTAGAAGGTGGCAGCCAGCTTCTAAACAGGTCTTCGCCTGGCTATAGTGGAGGCCTGACCCCGTACAGATAACCGCTACATCAGCTTTCATCTGGGCGAGGGCCTCTTCATATGAAGCAAACACTTGGACCTTCTTGGGATCATTTGTCACCGGGGCAGATTCATTTTCCCCCTCCGGGCTCCGGAAGCGCTCACAAGGGTAGGAAAACTCGGTTCCCAGGGCGATCGCTTGGTCGATCCGAGGATCGACCAGGGCCACCAGGCGGGCCCACTTCTTTTTTTCTGCAAAACGTATGGCTTTGAGGTGTTTGCGGGCAATCCGCCCACAACCTATCAGGATTAGGCGTTGTGGTTCCATCTATTCCATTCACTTTCTACAAGGGCCGCCGAGACGACTCAAGCACCTACAGGTCACTAAAACGACCTAGTAAGCTACCATGGTCATCAAGAACAAGGGCCACAGAAATGACCAGATAAAATGTAGTTTCCGTATTGGCAGCTCAATCAGCTGTCTACGGTTTTTTCTGGAATAAGAGCTTCCACGCCATATAAGCGCCGCCGGCCAGGGCTATGACCAGGACAATTCCTAAGATGGTAACCAAGGTTGAAAGCGACCGCATCTGCTTTTGCAGCTGGACTACCTCTGCTCCCTGGGCGGTCTGACCATCAGCTAGGGTGTCTAAATGCCCGTCTGAAGAAGCCGCTTGCTGCCTATCTGAATCTGTGGCAGAAGATTCCTGGGCAACTCCAATCCGGGGCTTTTTCTGGCTGGACTCGGGTACAGAGACCTTCGCCTTGGGATTGGATCCGTTTTCCTGGGTCACAGCAGCTGGTTCCGTCTCCTCCCGTATGTAGATGGGCTGGCCGTTAACATCATAGGCAGCCTGGAGCCCCATATCAATGTCATGCGTGAAGGAGGGTTCCGGATAAGAGATATTTGTGGAACTGCTGGCATGGGGACCAAGGAGTTCGCCGGTAAAGTTAAATACGGAAAAATTGTCTCCATCCGCACTTTTTATCTTGTTTTCTAAGCCAGCAATGGGACCCATGAAGGGAATCGGATTTAACGGTACCAGGCCTGGATTCCGGCTGCGGATCTCTAGGCCACTCCTGTCCTCCACGTTCCTCACCTGATCAGTATCCACCACGCCTAGGTAGGACCCATCCCGGTTCCGCAGAGGATTGGGCAGGATCGACTTCGTCTCATCAAAATTAATTCGTATGGTCTGGTCCACGCAAGTGCACAGGGTCAGCTTCTTAAGCTCGGCCAGGGGCCGGAGGTCAGAAATGTGATTGTGATCGAGGATCAGGACCCTCAGATTCTTCAATTCTCTGAGGGGAGTCAGGTCGGTCAATTCATTAAAATCTAGGTCCAGCTCCTCTAATTTCTTCAGAGGGGTGATCCAGCGGAAAGAGTCCAGGTGGTTATTTTGAGCAGCAAGCTTCACCAGCTCCGTACATTGGGGAAGACTTGAAAGGTCAGTCCCTTCCATATTGTTGATATAGAGCGCTCGTAGTTGAGGCCAAGTAGAACAGATATCAATGGATTCCAAAGGGTTCCCGCTGACATCTAAGGTAAAACCCGACTTAGAAGGCTCATGTAAGCGAACAGCCTTATCCAAGGAAGCAATCGAAACCAAGTTGTTGTAAGAGACATTGACATAGCCCAAATTTTGAATTTCCGTAAGAGGGGTCAGATCCTGGATATAGTTATCCGAAAGATTAATTCCAAAAAGACTCGACAAATTTTCCAAGCCCGCCAGATTAGTAATTCCCTGGCTAGAAAAGTCCAAGCTGTCTCCCTCAAGTTTTTCAAAGGTTTTTTGGGTAATAGGGGTATTGATTTTCCGTCCCAGGTGGCGATTGATGGCCTTGCGAAGGTTGGGATCCGGGATATCCAAAGGTTCCCCCTCATCCTCCGTCTGCGCGGTCCGCATCTCGATCCCCCAGACCGGGCTTGGTCCGAATAGGGTCAGGCAGAGGGCCCCAATCAGAAGGCCGAGGACCCAGGTCCAGACCTGGGCCTGCGCTTTCGGGATTATTTGCTTTATGTTATGAGTCATAAAATACTCCTCTCCATTTCATTTCACTTTTATTGCAAACATGTAACATATGGTTACATACCATTTAATTTTAGCTTTCAGTCCCCTTTCTTGCAAGCTTGCCCGCCTGCCGCCTCTTGTGGTAAAATGGCCCTATTAGGGGGCCATCATTCTGCCCGGCCCGACCTTTAGGAAGGACGAACTTTGAATATTTTAGACTTGCAGGACGCTGCAGAAATCAATAAAACCTCCACAGGACTGGTGATGATAACCGAATTGCCCATGTTGCGGGAGGGCAAAAGAGGCTCCTACATGATTGGGAACTTTATTCACAAGGACCAGATTATGCAATTTAAGATTTGGGAAGAAGAGATCTTTCAAGAAGTGCGTACTCATGGACGGGGCATCTATGATGCCACTGTGGTCGGATCCGAATATGGCCGGGTCTACCTGACTGTCAAGTCCATCACCCACTGTGAGGATCCCTCCGTCAACGCCTCCTACTTCCTGCCCAGCCTGGATCCCAAGGTCAACACCGAGATCTACCAGCGGGCTAAGACCACGCTCTTATCCATTGGTGCCGACCCAAGCACCTTTGCCTTGGCTGAGAAAATTTTGACCTGGCCTGGGTTTGAAGGGCGCTTTTTCATTGAAGGGGCCGCCATGCGCCACCACGATAACATCATCGGGGGTCTGGCCCACCATAGTTATAAGATGCTCGACATCTTAGCTACTGTTTTAACAAATACTCCCCCCCTCCGCCCTTCTTCTGATCTGTTAATCATGGGGGTCCTCCTCCACGATATTGGCAAAATTTTTGAATATAACAATCTGGGGCCTGGGGATTACTGGTTTGCCAACCACAGGGTGCGGGGCATCGAAGTCTTGACCCAGTTCAAGGATGACATCGTCGCTTTCCGAGATGAATATTTTTACCGTCAACTCCAGGCCATCATTATGGGGCACCATGGAGATTACGGGGACCGGCCCACCACTGTCGCAACGGCTATCGTCCACTACATCGATACCCTTGAAAGCCAGGTCACAGGCTTTGTCGAAGACATGGTCTACGGCCCTGAAGGCGAGCGGGTCAAAGGTGGCGATTGGGGCTACCTTGAACCCCTTGCAGTTGACCGCCAAGACAAGATCACCCCTAGCGATCTAGGTTAAAAAACCGATACGGACCTTGGTAAGCAGAGTGAGCTGGGCTCGCTCCCGTCTCGGCATTCACAAAAAATACCCCCGTCTGATCTCAAAGAAAAGATCAATCGGGGGTATTTCTATGGGGCCGACCTAGCTTCTTCAATCCGGGTCAGCATTTCTTCTGTTTATTGCCTAGGCCTGCCCAGGTTTTTCTATTTTTTCTAGGTCTTCCTAAGTCTTTATAGGCTTTCCTAGGCCATTTTATTCCTCACCTGGTAGGAGGTATGGAGAAGCTCCTTGGCCTTGGGGCTGCCCGGTCCATCCAAAAACTCTTCATAGATCTTTCGGATTGACTTGTTTTCATGGGCCCGGCGGATGGGCGAAGCCTTATCAATATCTCGGATGGCCTGACGGCGCTTTTCTAGGACGCCCATATTCCCGTGAAGATAGGGCTGGCCGCCTCCATTGATACATCCCCCAGGGCAGGCCATGATTTCAATAATATCATACTTGGACTCGCCGGAACGGACCCGCTCCAGCATGGTTCTGGCATTCCCGAGGCCGTTGGCCGCTGCTACCCGGACCGTCCGGCCATCAATATCAAGTTCAGCCTCTTTAATGCCTCGGAAGCCTTCAAGCTCAGTAAATTCAAGCTTTTCTAACTCACGGCCAGTCAGAGTCTTATAGGCCGTTCTCAAGGCAGACTCTAAGACACCACCTGCAGCCCCGTAAATGGCTCCAGCTCCGGAAGACTCTCCCATGGGATCGTCGTAGGGGGTATCGGGTAAATCGACAAAGTTGAGGGCAAAATCCTGGATAACTTGAGCGAGCTCCCGTGTCGTGATGACCAGATCCACGTCAGAAATCTGGTTGTTGAGGCCGAGTTCCGGACGCGAAGACTCATACTTCTTAGCCACACAAGGCATGACGGAGACTACCACCAGCTTATCGGGAGTTACCCCCAATTTTTTAGCTAGGTAGGACTTAGCGATCGAGCCAAACATCTCATGAGGCGACTTACAGCTAGAAGGAATATTGAGCATATCGCCGAAGTTATGTTCAATAAACTTGACCCATGAGGGACAGCAAGAGGTCAGAATGGGCAGATTCTCCCCACTCTTAAAGCGCTCCACGAATTCTGCGGCCTCCTCCATGGTCGTGAGATCGGCAGAGAAATTGGTATCAAAGACATAGTCAAAGCCAATGGCCTTAAGGGCGGTGACCATCTTCCCAGTGACTACGGTACCGGGTGCCATCCCAAATTCCTCGCCCAGGGCCACCCGGACTGCCGGAGCCGTCTGAGCGATGATGATCTTGTCGGGCGTATTGAGTTGACGATAGAGGGCATCCACCGACCGATACTCCGTCAGGGCCCCTGTGGGACAAACGGCTAAGCACTGGCCGCAGAAAGTACAGTTGGTCTCATGCATGGGTTTTTGATACTGGGTGCCAACGACGGTATCAAAGCCCCGCTTCACATCGGTCAAGGTACCAACCGTCTGGACCTCGTTGCACATAGTCTCGCAGCGTTTGCAAAGGATGCATTTGTTGGGGTCGCGGACAATGGCCCGAGAGCTATCATCAATTTTCTCATCCATCATCTTACCTGGGAAACGGATCCGGTGGACATGGGCAGAAGCTGCGAGAGACTGTAATTCGCAGTCCCCATTTTTATAGCAGGTTAGACAATCCTTAGGATGGTTGGATAACAAAAGTTCGATATTGGTCCGCCGGGCATTGATCACTTCTAGGGTATCGGTGCGGATTTCCATCCCCTCCTTGCATAGGGTATTGCAGGCAGGGACGAGCTTGCCCCGCTTATCTTGAACAAGACAGATCCGGCAGTTGGCCTCTTTATTGACATAACCCATGTCCGGGAGTTCTAGGTGACATAGGGTAGGGATGACAATGTTGATGGACTTGGCTGCTTCCAGGATGGTCGTCCCCTCTTTCACTTGGATAGAATTTCCGTTAATTTTCATCGTAAGCATGGGCACCTCTATTTCTTGATAATGGCCTTGGTTGGGCACTTCTCTAAGCAGGAATTACAACGTATACAAACTTCAGGGTCAATGTGATGTTTTTCACGTTTGTTCCCTGAGATGGCATGAACGGGACACACGGTCTTACACAGGCCGCAGCCGATACAACCATCCTGAACCACATACTTACATAGGTCTTTACAGACCCCAGCCTTACAGGTCTTATCCTCGATATGTTCAATATACTCATCCCGGAAATAGTGGAGGGAGCTGATGACAGGATTGGTGGCACTCTTTCCTAACCCGCAAAGGCTGGTGGCCGCAATCACCTTGCAGAGACCATCGAGGAGGTCAAGATCCTTCATTTCACCCTTGCCCGAGGTAATTTTCTCTAGGATCTCTAGGACCCGCATGTTCCCCACCCGACAAGGAGTGCACTTCCCACAGGACTCATCCACGGTGAACTTCATAAAGAACTTGGCGATATCTACCATACAATCGGTCTCGTCCATAACCACGAGGCCGCCCGAACCCATAATCGAGCCAATTCTTTCCAAAGAGCCAAAATCGACTGGCGTATCAAAATAATCCGGAGGAATACAACCGCCAGAAGGTCCGCCAGTTTGGACGGCTTTGACCTTCTTTCCCCCTGGGATCCCCTCGCCGATATCAAAGACGATTTCGTTGATGGTCGTCCCCATGGGGACCTCAACGAGGCCTGGATGGTTGACCTTACCGACCAAGGCAAAGACCTTAGTCCCAGGAGAATCTTCGGTACCAATGGAGCGGAACCAGTCAGCACCTTTTTCAATGATTTGAGGAATATTTGCTATCGTTTCGACGTTGTTGAGAACGGTGGGCTTTTCGCGGAGGCCCCGGTTGTTGGTCCGGTAGACCTTGGCCTGGGGCATGCCCCGCTTACCTTCAATAGACTGAATCAGGGCTGTCGCCTCCCCGCATACGAAGGCCCCGGCCCCCAAACGCACCTGGAGGTCAAAGGAGAAATCACTACCTAAAATATTCTGGCCCAGGAGATTGTGTTCTTTTGCCTGTTCAATGGCCTTCCTCAGACGTTTTACCGCTAGCGGATACTCGGCACGAACATAGACATAGCCCCGGTTGGCACCCACGGTTTTGCCCATAATGGCCATGCCCTCAATGATGACATGGGGATCTCCCTCCAAGATAGACCGATCCATGTAGGCACCCGGGTCTCCTTCATCGGCATTACAGATAATGTATTTTTCATCTGCATCATAGCGGGCGGCCCCTTCCATCTTAATGCCGGTCGGGAAGCCAGCCCCACCCCGGCCCCTTAAATGGGAGTCCTTGATGGTGGTCAAAATTTCGTCCGGACTCATATCATAGAGGGCCTTGGCCAGGGAATAATAGCCTCCCCGCGCAATATATTCCTCCAGACTTTCCGGATCAATCACGCCATAGTTGCGCAAGGCAACCCGCATCTGTTTTTGGTGGAAGGGATCTAGATAATAGATATGGTCCCCATCAATCCCAAATTTCTTTTCATAATTTAACCGATATAAAAATTTGTCATAGGTATTATTTTTGATCTGATCTAAAATCCCATAGGGTGTTGTCGTTGACGTCATCCTTTACCTCCTACTTTCCCATGGTCTTCGCCAAAATCTGGGGAACATCTTCTACTGTCACATTAGAGTAAACTTGATCATTCACCAGCACAACCGGCGCTGCAGCACACTCCCCTACACACCGTGTCTCAATCAGGGAAAACTGCATATCTTCCGTGGTTTCTCCCGGTTCAATCCCCAGGAGTTTGGAAAATTCCTTCATAATGGCCTCAGCGTTCTTAACATAGCAGGCCGTCCCCATGCAAACGCTCACAGCAAATTTGCCCTTGGGGTTTAAGGAAAAACGAGAATAAAATGTAATAACGCCATAAATACGAGAGATGGGAATTCTCAATTTCGTAGAAATGAGTTCCACGATCTCCTTTGGGATGTAGCCGTACGTGTCCTGAACCCGATGTAAAATTTCAATCAGATCCTCCGCCTTTTTCCCTTCCATAAAGTTCTTGATTTCATCCAAATGGATCGCAATATTTTCAACCATGGATCACCTCACTTTGGTTTAATTTGGCGGTAGCCCTCTACACTCTGGGCAACCCTGTTTAACACTCGACTGGTCCCTAAAAAACACAGAACCACCCCTCACAGCTTTCCCTGTTTCGAGGCGGCTTCAGGTCTTCTAGTCGCCAGCTCCTGTAAGCTCTAGTATAGCATAATATCCCCCTGGGAGAAAGGCAAAAAAAACCCTATAATTAAGGGACTCAACCGGCAGCCTAAGGCTTTGCCAAAGAGATGAGAAAGGAAGGCAAAATATGGATTGTTACGATTATACTGGCCGCTCTCAGGCCCTATGGGGTTCCGAAGCTCAACAAATACTCCAGCGCTCCGCCGTCCTCGTCGTGGGGCTCGGCGGGGTCGGCGGGGCTGCCGCCGAAGCCCTCGCCCGGGCCGGAATTGGTAACCTCACCTTAGTAGACGAGGATGTAATAGAAAGGTCCAACCTCAACCGGCAATTGATTGCCCTCCACTCTACCCTCGAGGCTTCCAAAGCTGAAGTGGCCGCCACCCGCCTCCAGGATATCAATCCCCAAGCCGAGATTACGGCCCACAAGCTCCACTTAGACGGAAAAACAAAGGAGGGCTTTGCAGCCCTCCCTTGGGATTCTTTAGATTTTATTGTGGATGCCATCGATGACGTCCCAGCCAAGATCGCCCTGGCTGAAGAGGCTAATGAGCGCCAGATCCCCCTCATTATGGCCTTGGGGGCCGGTCGGCGCTGGCAACCTGAAAAGCTCATCATCACTGACCTCTTTGCCACCCAAGGAGATCCCTTGGCCAGACGCCTCCGCCATGACCTCCGTCAGCGGGGGATTTCATCCTTACCGGTCGTTTTTTCCGAGGAAGCCCCCAAACCCTTACCAGTAAGAGGACCTCTCCCCTCTTCCCCCTTCGTCCCCCCAGCAGCAGGCTTTCTCCTAGCTTCCTACGTGGTGCGGACGATCTTGGGGCTAGCATAAAAAACTAGCCTAGGCCTATTCCGGGCGCTCCGTCATGGCCTTGGCATTTAAGATTTCTTCTAAGGTATGGGGAGCCGGGATCATCCCGGGTGCCGACAAGATCTCACGAACAGTCTTTCGGGTCTCCAGGGCCTCTTTGGCAATGGCCGCAGCCTTGGTATAGCCCAGGAAGGGCTTCAAATAGGTGATGACAGCCATGCTATTTTCTAAGAGCTCTGTGCAGCGCTCCTCATTGGCTACAATCCCATCCACACAATGAACTTTAAGGGTATCACAGGCATCGCCCAGCCAGCTGATGCTCTCAAAAAGCTTAAAGAAAAGGACAGGTTCAAAGGCATTGAGCTCCAGCTGTCCCCCTTCCACGCACATCGAAATCGTCACATCATTCCCCGCTACGGCAAAGGCCACCTGGGTTACAACTTCAGGAATGACAGGATTAATCTTCCCAGGCATGATCGAAGACCCATTTTGTCGGGGTGGCAAGGTCATCTCGCCGAGGCCAGCCCGCGGGCCACTGGACATGAGTCGAAGGTCGTTGCAGATCTTAGAAAGGGCCATGGCAAAGGCCTTGAGTCCACCGGACACATAGGCGTAAACATCCAAATTTGACGTTCCATCAAAGAGACTCTTGGCCTGTGTGAAGGCATAGCCGGTAATCTGAGCCAGTTCCGGAACAATCTCCTTGATATAGGAGCCCGTGGCCGTTATCCCTGATCCAATGGCCGTTCCTCCCATGTTAATGACCAAGAGGTAGTCCATCACCGTATCCAGGTGGCCCAAGGCCCGGCTTAAGGCCTCCGCATAGGCATCAAATTCCTGACCCAAAGTCATTGGGACAGCATCCTCCAACTGGGTCCGTCCAACCTTGACCACATCCTCAAATTCTTTCGCCTTGGCCCGGAAGGCTTGCACCAGGGCCTCCATTTTAGGCCTGGCCTGGTCCCAGAGCATCAAGGCTGCCAGCTTCCCAGAAGTGGGGTAAACATCATTGGTCGACTGGCCAAAATTGACCGTATCATTGGGGTGAACGGGCTTATAAGTACCCAGACCCTGGCCCAAGATCTCATTAGCCCGGTTGGCAATGACCTCATTGGCATTCATATTAGCCGAGGTCCCAGCCCCACCCTGGACAGGGTCACAGACGAATTCCTTGGCCCACTGCCCTGCCAAAAGCTCATCACAGGCCTTTTCAATAGCATCACAAGCCTCCTGGCTGATCGACCCATGGCGGGCATTGACCCTGGCCGCTGCCTTCTTCACATGGGCCAGGGCCTGAATCTGCTCTGGACGCAAGCTCTGCCCAGAAATGGGAAAATTCACCTTCGCTCTGGCGGCATTGACGCCATAATATGCTTCAGCAGGAATGCTTAATGAGCCGACACTATCGGACTCGATCCGTTCATTTGCCATATCTTCTCCTTTGTAGTTGGGTCAGGCCGCCTGTCAAAGAAGCTCGACCAGGCCAGCCAACACCGAATAATACGACCATTTTACAACATTGCCGCTAAGATCGCCAATTTTCGGCCCCGGGCCCCTATTGGGCCGCTTTCCCCTTGGTCGCCTTCCCCTTGGCCATCTTCGCCTGGACCTCCTCCAGATAGGCCTCCCCAGCCAAAAATAGGCGGAAGACCTTGTCGGCCACCTTGACCACCGGGGCCCCAGCACCCAAGAAGACAAGCTGGGGCTGCTGGCCTAAGGTTAGATAAAGCTGGTCCCCATAACCTGGTACGTTCAAAATACTCCCGACATCATCCGGATCGATCTTCCGGTGGGCAGGCCAACTAATGAGGACATTGGCTCCGTCCGCCTTTACCTGTTCCACCCCGGCCTGGCTGGCCCGGGCCCGGATATAAGAAATCGCAAGAAGGTTCATAAAGGGCTCGGGAGCATCCCCAAAACGGTCGAGGACCTCATCTAGGATTTCTTGATAATCGTTGAGATTTTCCATGGCAAGGAGTTTTCGGTAGATCTCAATCCGCTCCCCGGGGTCCGTCACAAAGGACTCCGGCAAGATGGCCTGAACCGGCAAATCGACCACACAAGCCTTCTTGCGGGGGAAGAGTTTGCTGAGGTCCGGGGTCTTTTCTAAATCAGCCCGGCTGATCTTTCCGGCCTTAAGGTCCGTCACGCTCTCTTCCAGCATCCGGGTAAAGAGGTCAAATCCGACGCTCTCCATATGGCCGCTCTGTTCAGCCCCCAAGAGGTTGCCGGCCCCCCTGACCTCCAAGTCCCGCATGGCGATCTTAAAGCCAGAACCCAGCTCTGTGAAATCCCGGATGGCCGTCAGGCGCTTCCTAGCCACCTCCGACATCTCCCGGTCTGGCCGATAGGTAATATAAGCATAGGCTTGGCGACCCGACCGGCCTACCCGGCCCTTAATTTGATACAGCTGGGCCAGACCAAAACGATCGGCATTTTCCACAATGATCGTATTGACATTGGGCATATCAATCCCCGATTCAATAATCGTCGTACATACCAGCACATCATACTTCTGGTCGATAAAATCAGCCATCACCTCTTCAATCCGCTCGGCACTCATCGAGGCATGGGCATAGGCAATGCGCAAGCCCGGCATGGCCTCCCCCAGGGCCTGAGCTTTGGCAGCAAGGCCCCTCGTCTGATTAAAAAGATAAAAGACCTGCCCCTGCCGAGCCACCTCCTTCAAGATGGCCTCCTGGCAAATATTTTCATCATACTCCATCACATAGGTTTGGACCGGACGGCGGTCTAAGGGGCCCTCTGTCAAGAGAGAAATATCCCGGATCCCGCTCAAAGACATATGGAGGGTCCGGGGAATAGGGGTGGCCGACAAGCTCAAGACATCTACCCCCTTATAGGTATTCTTCATCGACTCTTTTTGGCCCACCCCAAAGCGCTGCTCCTCATCCACCACGATGAGGCCCAGGGACTTAAAGCTAATCTCCTTCCCGAGAACTTTGTGGGTCCCAATCACCAGGTCAACCGTACCCCGTTTGAGCCCTTGGACGATAGCCCGGGCCTCCTTGGCGGGAGTATTGCGTGAAAGAAGGGCGATATTAAAGCCAAAGGGACGGAGACGGGGAGCCAGGGTCTCATAGTGCTGCTTGGCAAGGACCGTGGTCGGCACAATCATCACCGCCTGGTAGCCGTCATTGATAACCTTAAACATGGATCGGAAAGCCACTTCCGTCTTTCCAAAACCCACATCCCCGCAGAGGAGCCGGTCCATCACCTTGTCCTCCTCCAGATCTTGCTTAATCTCATTCAGGGCCACAATCTGGTCTGGGGTATCCTCGTAAGGGAACTGGTCCTCGAACTTCTGCTGCCAGTCATCATCGGGCCCAAAGGCATGACCAGGAATCTTTTTCCGTTCTAAGTAGAGGTCCAAAAGGCTAAAGGCCAGCTTCTTGACTGACTCCGAAGCCCGCAGCTTCTTTTTCTCCCAATCCGTACTCCGGAACTTGGATAATTTGACGGCGCCAGCCTCCTTACCAATGTATTTTTGCAACTGACTGACATCTTCCACCGGAAGAAAGAGTTCATCGTGACCCGCATATTGGACGTGCAAATAATCCCTTGCGACCAGCCCATCTTCTCTCGTCACAATGCCTTTATAGATTCCAATCCCATAGTCGTCGTGGACCACATAGTCGCCTTCGGCCAACTCCCCATAGAAATTGATTTTTTTGCCTTGGTAGCGTCGCTTTTTGCTTTGGACTTTTTTCCCAAAGATCTCTTCATTGGCGTATAATTCGACCGCCAGGCCCGGAAAGACAAAGCCCTGGCCCGGGCTGGTCGGCAAAATAGCCACTTGACGACGGTGCCTGGCATAATCTTCTAGCTTGCTTTCTAGGTAATGACTGAGAAATTCCTGGTTCTCTTTTTGGGCACAGGCAAAGATCAGCCGGGTTCCTGCCGCCAGCTTCCTGCTCATATCCTGTATAAAGAGTTCATCTTGCTGATAATAATTATCGCAGCTTCGCAGGGCCAGGTTAAATTTTGGGGCCCTGGGGAGGCCATTCCCCCCCGCCCCCAGATCCATAATGGCATAAAGTCGCTCGGCCTGGTTGACCCGCTTCATAGCCTCGCCCGGGCTTAATTTGGCCTCAAGCTCCGGCCCCAGTAAATAGCCCTTCTCCAGGTAGCCCTCCGCTTCCGCATAGAAGGCCGCCAAATTGGTATCCATGGCCTTCTGGCAGTCCTTGATCTCTTCCACGACGATGGGCATGGTAGGCGGAATATAGTCCAAGATGTTCCCCTGGGGCTTCATAATCCCGACCATTCTATCGTAATTCAGTGTATGCTCTGCCTCTTGCAGATTTTCCAGGTCCTGTTGAGTCCTTTGCTGGATTTGACCCAAGAGGGCCCTAGTATCCTGACCTGCCTTCCCCAAGAGGGCCTCCGTCTTCTCCGCTAAGAGCCGAGTCAGGGCCTCTCCCAGGGCTGCCCGGGTAGGAGCATCCGGACAGAACTCCCGACAGGGGAAAATGAGGCAGGCCTGGTCCTTCCCCACCTTTCCTACCGACCGCTGGGTCTCCAGGTCGAAGATCTTGATGTCATCGATCTCATCGTCAAAAAAGCTAATCCGCCAGGCCAGGGGCCAGTCCATCCGGTTGGGATCTGCTGTACAAAAGTCAACAATATCCCCCCTACGTACAAATCCTCCCATACTATCCACCTGGTTAACCGCATCGTAGCCCAGGTGGGCTAAGCGGCTCGTAAGCTCCTCAATGGGTATCCGCTGCCCCTTACGCAAGGAAAAGACTTCCCTGGCAAACTCCTCAGGCTTGGGCAGACGCTCCATGAGAATATTTGCTGGCAAAATAAGATAAAAGGGCGGGCCTGCAGGGACTTCGCCAAAGTGACCCTGGAAGGCTAGGAGCTTGGTCCACAAGGCAAGGCGCTGGAGTTCCAGGTTATTGATCCGGTGCTGGGGGTCACTCAAATTCAGAGGACGCCCATGGAGGATGGGTACCTCCCCCTTCCCATAAAAGCCCAGGTCCAGAGCCAAAGTCCGAGCCCGGAGCTCATCTTTCACAATCACTACCACCCCAGGGGCCTGGGTGACCTTGCCTAGGGCAGCAGCCACATAGGCCGTGGCTTGGGCGGGAATCCCCACAAAATTTCCTCGGTCAGGGAAACTAGGCACAGCCGCCTCCTGCCCCATCTTGGCCCATTCAGCCTGCAAAAAAGAAGCCCCTTCGGCGACATAGTCGCCTAGGGCAAAGGCTTCAGGAAAGTAAGGCTTCGATACGTACTGTGTGGTTTTTGATACGTTTTCCGTATTTTTTGATATCTTCTGCGTTGTTTTTGATACGTTATGCGTTGTCATAGGAAAATCAAGTGTCCCATCTGCGAGCTAGCGAGCTGACGAACTAGCTCGCAGCCCCGCCGCCTGGGGGCGGAGTCAAGTCATGACCCCGGTGGTTAAAGTGTTGCATGGCGTACTCCAGGTCGTGGTTCAAAAGGGCTTCGACAGCGTCGGCAGCCTGAGTGAGCCCTGCATAAGCCGCCTCTTGGTCGATCTTTGGGATCTCAGAGAGGACCTTTTGCACCACATCATCCCGGTAACCGTGGCTCCCCTTATAGCCCACCCGGATCCTGGGAATATTTTCTGTATGAAAACAGCTGACGACATTGCGCATCCCGTTATGGGTCCCCCCACTCCCCTGCTGGCGGATCCGAATGGTCCCCAAGGGGATATCAAAATCATCAAAGATCACCAAACAATGGTCAGGAGGAATCTTATAAAAGGCGGCCGCCTCACGCATACTCTCCCCACTGAGGTTCATAAAGGTATGGGGGGCGAGAAAAATGGCCTTAGCCTTGGGGAAGGAGACTTCGGCGATTTGCCCCCTAAATTTTGTCTTATTGAGGGAAAAATGATGGCGCTGGGCCAAGATATCCAGTACCATAAAGCCCAGGTTATGCCAGGTGTAGGTATATTGGGGGCCAGGATTGCCGAGGCCCGCGATGAGCCAAGTTTCTTTCATCTTGCTTTACTCCGGAATCTCTTCGATATCGGCCCCGATGCTGCGCATCTTATGGACAAAATCCTCGTAGCCCCGTTCGATGGTTTCGATCTGGTCTACGATAGTCGTGCCTTCAGCTACCAAGCCCGCCATGGCCACGGCCGCACCGGCCCGGAGGTCCCTGGCCGTCACCGTCATCCCCCCCATGGGTTCCTTGCCTACGATATTGGCTAGTTTCCCCGTGGTGGTGATCTTGGCCCCCATGGCCTTAAGTTGCTCAATGTACTGGAAGCGATTTTCCCAGACATTTTCAATGACCCGGGAAGTCCCGGTGGCCTGGGTCAAAAGGGTCACCATCTGGGGCTGAAGATCCGTCGGGAAACCTGGGTAGGGCATGGTTTTCACACTGATGGCCTTTAGTTTCTTATTCATGCAATTTACCCGGATGCTATCATCCCCCTCTTCGATCTCAGCCCCCATTTCCAGGAGCTTAGCAGTCAGGGACTCCATATGTTTGGGAATGACATTGGTCACAGTAATATCCCCGTGGGTAAGGGGGGCCATCATCATATAGGTCCCCGCCTCAATCTGGTCCGGAATGACGGCATAGGTCCGTCCGGCAGGCAAATGCAGGCTGCCAGCAATCTTGATGACGTCGGTTCCTGCCCCCCGGACACTGGCCCCCATGGCATTCAGGAAGTTAGCACAGTCCACCACGTGAGGTTCTTTAGCCGTGTTATCAATGACCGTGGTCCCCCGGGCATGGACGGCCGCCAACATAATATTGATGGTGGCCCCAACGCTGACCGTATCTAAGAAGATACTAGCCCCCTTCAATCGGCGCCGGCTGGTGGCCAGGGTAATCATCCCTGCCTTTTGTTCTTCCTCATCGGCCCCCAAGGCGGAAAAGCCCTTCAAATGGAGATCAATGGGACGAGCCCCAAAATCACAGCCCCCGGGCAGGGCCAGTTGGGCGCGCCCAAATTTTCCTAAAAAGGCTCCCAAAAGGTAGTAACTGCCCCGGAGCTGGCGGACATTTTCATGAATAGCCTCAGGGTTTGTCACAGGCCGGGGGTCAATACTGACGGTTGTCGCATTGATCCGGGTAACAATGGCTCCGCAGTCCCGGCAAATATCAAAGAGGGTCTCAAGATCCGAAATATGTGGCAAATTTTCCAAGGTCGAAACCCCATCTGCCGCCATCGCCGCAGCAACGAGGGCTAGAGATGCGTTTTTTGACCCAGAGATAGGCACGGTTCCTTGCAGGGGGCCTGATTTTTTAATCCGATACTTTGCCAAGGGATTCCTCAACTTTCTTAGAAAGGACTATTTGTTGGTCCTTCGAAATAAATTATTATCTTTTAAAAAGCGCATCCAGATCCGTAAAAGGTCATAGAGGCTTAAGGCGGAAGGCTCTTCTTGTAAAAGCGTATTGGCCTGTAGTGGGGCCTCATTCACCAACCTGGTGACTCCCCGAACGGCAGCTTCCTTATTTAAAAGAAAATCGTAAAACTTATGGTAAATCTGTTTGTCATCTGAGACTCGGCGAAGGAAGTTCTCATCTTTTTCTGCTGTTAGGTGTTGGATTTCACTAGCCAAGCGCTCCACCGTCGGCAGGGTAATACGGAAGGTAGTTCCATCCCACCAATAGGGCTTATTATCTGGGTTCGAGGGCGGTATCAAAGACTGCTCCTGGCAATCTTCAATTGTAATATCTCCATCCAAATAAGAAGTAACAATCTTGGCAAGTTTGAGTCCAATCCCCATCCCACCTGTATTGGCATTGCCACTCTTATCGCCCCGGTAGCCCAGGCCGAAGACGTATTTGCGTTCGTCGTGGATAATCCCCTTGCCATTGTCAGACACCGTAATCTCAAGATTGTTATAAAAAATCAAGGTCTGGTTATGCTGGTGGAAATGGTAAATCAAGAGAGATTCCGTATTGCAACAGCTAGGTCGAGGGACACGCAGGCCCTTATCGGACGAGAGGTTCTCCATCCCTAGCACTGGACTAGCCCCCGGCACCGAGTTGACCCCTTCTACCGGGTTGGTTCCTGTCGATGAAAGACTCTGTCCTTCAGGGCTGGGGCTTGCAGGTCCTGGCTGGAGAGCGGTGCTCGAACGAGTTTCCTTAGGGAAGGGATAGCCTGCAACCAATTCATAAAGTCCCTGGATGAGCTTTTGGACCAGTTCTTCTCGAGTCAGGCCAGCTAAGTCAGCCCAATTTTTCTTGGACTTGTACTGGGCCCGGAGCGTTTGGAGGTAAGTCTCTAAAAAGTCCTTCAGGGTGTCCCTAGCCTGATCAAAGTTGGCATCGCCCAACCCAACCCGTATGATCACTCGGCCCTGAGCTTCTGGGTTTCCCCGGAAGACCGGAGCCAGTAAATCTGATGAATCTTGGTTCACGCCATCTTCATCAAGGTCCGGGATTGCCTTGCGGTAGGGGTGCGACGCATAGTTGATGGCTTCGTACTTGGCTGCCGTATATTTTACAGCATTTTTTACAATATTGTTAAAGCATAGCTCAATACTACTTGTCGCAAAAAACTGTGTATGGGAGGTAGACCAAAAAGTCCCTTCGTAAGCTCGGACAATATCGTCCACAATCATACGCCCTAGGCGACTGAGATCCTTCTCAAAGGACTCCCACCATTTAGCAGGAATCTCACTAAAGCTCGCTTTCTGCCCCGCCTGCTCCACTGGGCCTTGGGCCTTATCCTGCATCGTCTCGCCTTGGACCTCATTGATACCGTCGATGGCCTTCTTTTTTCGATTCCAATCTTGATTTTCGATTTCCGCCACCATCTCGGTCAAAGTCGACTTAATTTTCGGGCCAATCTCAAAAGCAAGATAGTAGGATAACCTAGTTGCCAATTCATCATAGCTGGCTTTGAGGATATCTGGTGTCAGGGGATAAAAGCTTAGATGGCAGAATTTGAGTTTATCCTGGACTTCTGCCACACCGTTATCAACTCCATTTCTGAGTAGCTCATTGATATCCTTGACGATAAAGTTAAGGTGTTTGTTTTTATCAGCCTGGAGCAAAATACCTAAGGTGTGGGCCAGGTTGACAATTCGCCGGACCTCTGCTTGGAGGTGGGGAATGTCCACTTTACGCGATTCCGAAAGGAGCTCCTGACTCTTGCCCAGGGCCTCCCGGATGTCTTCCAGCAAGCAGAGATTGGGTAAAGACAAAGCAGGTGGCAAAGTGGAAGGCTGAGCGGGGGTTGGAGTTGGATTGGGAGGGATTGGCGGCGCTGGATTAGGAGAAGGCAGGGCGGAAGCAGGCTCGGGCTCTGGGTCCGTCGTCACCTTCTCTATGTCTTTTAAAAGCTCACCGAGGCCATTTTGAATCAGCTCTAGGGCCTGCATTTGCAGTTTAATCTGGGAACTTAACTGGCGACAGCGAAGGTCCACTGTCACCGCCGGAGTATTTAACTCATGGTGAAAGATGTCCATAATTCGAGTTTGAACTTCCGTATCGACGCTTTCAACCGTGATATCTTCAATGGTCACTTTGATTGCTTCTGCCAGAGCCTCATTATCATCCTTCTTCAAAAGCTTGTTGAGCGTGACTTCGCCTCCCGCTTCATTGAGCTTTTGGCCCTTGCCATCGGTCAAGCGAAGCTGGTGTATCCGATAGCGGAATATTTTCTCATGTCTAGGGACAACCAGGGTGTTGTCTTTGCGCCCAGCCGTACCTTGAACAAAAATATGAGTCACGCCTGAGGTGGATTTTCCCTTATTCTTATCTTTTTTAGGTGACTCCGTCACTACGGGATGGTCTAAAAACTGAGAAGTCTGGGTCGTATGGCCAGGGGTTGCCCAAGGCTTTTCCGGATCCGGCGGGGCCGCATCCAGCAAATCTTGGGTAAAGCTCTCAAATTGATACCAATTCACATGGAGTTGGCTCAAAAGACCTTGAAAGCTCTGGGGGACTGGCCCATGCAAGTTACGAAAGGTACTATCATAGAAGATAAGATCCCCTTTCGGACGAAAGAGGGCCACCCCAACCTTTTTTTCTTTCGCAATATTCCAGTATACGTAAGGCAACAGGGCCATTTTATCCAAGGCATAGGGCTCTTTCTGTGGGGGTGGAGGGGGTAGAGGGGGCGAAGTGCGAGACTTCAAAGAGGGCTGAGCCTTCACGGATGGATGGCTAGGTAAGAACGACTTAGGGAAATCCTTCGTTGAAGATGCCTCTGGCCGAACTGGGATGGATCTTACTTTAGATGAGTTTTGCGCAAAAACGCCACTCGTAGGAACGCTATTTATAGAGATGCTATGTGTAGAAACGCTATTTGTAGAAACATCACTTGTAGGAACGCTATTCGTAGAAACGTTAGAAGTACTAATAGGAGGTGTAAACGATGAGGTCGACAAAGTATCCCCCTCAGACAAAGGACTGGGGGGATCTTGGAGGATCGGGTTGGTGACAAGGGTATCCTGATCGGTGAGGGTGTCTTTTGGGGTCATATAATCGTCTCCTGTAGTTAGCTACGTCTGTTCATTGTAGCAAATTAGAATAATTTTGAAAGCTTCTAAAATAGGCCAACAAATAGTCCAGTTCCTGTGCCGACAAGGGCTCAGGAATGGGTTGACTAGGCAGCCAACAAGCCAATCGATATGCCAGACGAAAAACAAATCATCTAGGCAGCCGACAAAAGTTCGGCATATAGGACTATTTGTCACCTTTCTGTTACATTTGTAAGGTTTTTGTAATATATTTTGCGTACAAAAAAGCTTCCCGGGGGTGGGTGGGCAACCCCAGGAAGTTCAAGTTGCGTAAGC
>ERZ1673752.1962-NODE-1962-length-25521-cov-9.065499_pt1 | contig 25521 bp, 16 predicted proteins | sample MGYA00580195_ERZ1673752 | MGnify/ENA primary metagenome ERZ1673752 (study PRJEB41218, sample SAMN15661744) | gut metagenome | host: Homo sapiens | place: Canada: London | collected 2015-08-20/2019-03-30 | study: EMG produced TPA metagenomics assembly of...
GGCCAACCGCACGGCTGAAACGTAAACAATCATTCTATATGAACAAATTGGTGAACAACTCAAGATGGTTTGCTGCGCTGCTCATGGCGGTCTTAATGGCATCGACCGCGGCGGCGCAGAACGCAATGGTGAAAACGGCCCGTGTGATAAAGGTGGCCGCGCCTATCGAACTCAAGGGGAAGGACCTTGAAAGCTTTCGCATGTATCCTTTGGCTGATGCTGTGCGTTACTACTCGGGCACGCAGTTTAAGGATTTTGGGAATATGGGGGGGATAACCTCGTTGAACATTCGCACCTTGGGGTCTGACCGGATGGGGGTGTTCTACAACGGCATAGAGGTGGGCAACACGGTGAACGGGCAGGTGGACCTCTCCAAGTTTTCCCTCGATAACGTGGGGAATCTTTCCATCTATTCAGGGCAGAAGGGGGATATATTCCAGGCGGCTCGAGATTTTGCGAGCAGCAATAGCATTTACATCACCACGCAGCGCCCCATGTTCAAGCGCGATGAGAGCAATATGAACTTTAGATCGCAGCTGCGGTTGGGGTCAAACTGCATGGTGAACCCCAGCATTTCCATAGAGAATGATTTGGGAAATTACGTTTACTCCACGGTGAACGTGGAGGTGATGGCCGCACGGAACGTTTACCCGTACTCGTACCAGCGTAAGGACCTGGCGGGCAAGGAGCTAGATCCATACAAGGATACCAGGGCCAATTCACAGCTCAACGCGGTGCGCGCGGAGGCGGGGCTCCACGGCACGATTGCCACGGAGGCCGTGCAGAGCGGTACGTGGAACGTGTTTGCCTACCATTACAACGATGAGCGCGGCATTCCGGGGCAGATTATCAACTATAAGCTGTACGACGGGGAGCGTTTGCGCGAGCGTAATAGCTTCTTGCAGAGCACTGCGCGTATGGATGTTAACGATTGGTACCGCACGCAGATTATGATGAAGCTTTCGGCCGACTACACGCACTACAGCGACCTGCAGGATAAGCTGGCGCTCACCGATGAGGTGTTTACGCAGTACGGTGCGTACCTCTCCTCTTCGCACCAATTCACGATACTTGAGGGGTGGCGTGCCTCCCTGGCTTACGACCTCCAATTCGATCTGCTCCGCAAGACCAACGCGCTAACCAATACGCAGCCGGAGGACTTTTCTCGGCCGCGCCGTTTGGTTAACCTGCTCGCCGCGGCGACGCAGTACCAGATCGGCGGATTTTCGGTGCAGGCTAGCGCGCTGGGCACCTACGTTTACAACATGGCAACGAAGGGATTTGACCCGGGCAAGAATGAGATGGGCGTTTCCCCTGCTTTCTTGCTCTACTACCAGCCGTTCAAGCGGGTTGATTTCTTCATGCAGGCCTACGTGAAGCAAACCTATAGGGTGCCAAACTATAGCGACCGCTACATCTCAAAACTGATTGGCGAGGAGCTAAAGCCGGAGCTACAGCGGCAGGCCGACTTTGGGCTGGGGTATTCGCGCAAGAGCCATGACTTTGTAAGCGATTTCGGTATCAATGTGGATGGTTACTATCAAATGGTTTACGATAAAATCATTGCCTATCCGCGCGGCCAGCTCTACCGGTGGACGATGACCAACCTCGGCAAGGTGCAGGTGTATGGCGGGAATGCCAGCACCTACTTCACGTTTACCTTCCCGGGCAAGTTCCTCGTGACGAGCAAGGTGCAGTATACCTACGAGAAGTCGCTCGATGTGACCAATGCGAATGACAACTACTATAAGAATCAGATTCCGAACATCCCGGTGCATAGCGGTTCGGCCATCGTGCGGTTGAGCTGGAAGGGGTGGGAACTGAACTACTCGTTCCTCTACGCCGGTACGCGCTACAGCGAGCAGGAGAACATTCCGTACAACGAGATGCAGCCGTGGTACACGCATGATATTTCGTTGAGCAAAATGTTTAAAGTGGGCGATTGGCGCTTCCGTGCAATGGCCGAGGTGAATAATATGATTGGTGATGCGTTTGAAATAGTGACCGACTACCCGATGCCCAAGCAGACGGTGCGTCTCACTTTAACCACGGAGTTGCAATGAGGTGCAGTATGAAAATCCTTCGCGGGATGCTGGTGCTAGCGGTGCTATCGGGCGGTTTTGCATCGTGCCGAAAGCCCATGGGGCAGCTCCCCGAGGATAACGAGAAGCTTTCCGGTGCGTTTATGGAGGGATATAAAGGCTTTTATGTCCTAAATAATGGCGGCAAGGGGAGCAACAAGGCTACGTTGGATTATTACGACGCCGCGAAGGGAGAGTACCGGCGTAACGTCTATGCTCAGCAAAACCCACAGAATCCATCCATGGGGGACGATGCGACGGATATGCAGTACTACAATGGGCATCTTTACGTGGTGCTTCGCGGATCGCACAAGGTGATTATGTTAGACCCTAGTGCGAAGTACCTTGCAGAGATGCGGGTGAACGAGTGCGATAGGCTGTTGTTCCATGATGGAAAAGGGTATGTGACATCGCTTCGCAAGGAGAATGTCCCGCTTGATCAGCCCCCCTACGGCGAGGTGGTATGCTTTGATCCCGCCACGCTGAATGTGCTGGGGCGCTGCGTTGTGGGCTGCCAACCGAAGGGCATGACAGTGGGTGGAAAGAAATCGGAGGAGGAGATGCTCTACGTATCCAATTCCGGCAGCTACCGCACTGAGGGCTACGACAATACGATTTCGGTGGTGGACCCCAACTCGTTGCAGGTTGTTGAGACCTTTACCGTGGGCTTAAACCCAGGGCAGCTACTGATTGATGGGGATGGGCAATATCTTACCACGTTGGCCTTTGGAGATTACGGCGACACCCCCTCGCGATTGGTGCGGGTCAAGCTCCCCGAGGGGAAGCCCGATGCGCAGGGGGGGAAGGCTAATAAGACGTTAGAGAAGTTGACCCCTCTCGCTGTGGAGAAGGCTGGAGACTACATGTTCTGCCTTACAGTGGAAAAGGTAAAGGCGAATGGATGGGTCGGGACACCCAGGCTGTGGTCGTTCCATGCCGTGTTTGTGGGAGATCCTAAAGAAGTCCTTGCGGATGATGTGTTGGGCGAGATTCAGAACGCAGCGGGATTTCGGGTCCACCCTGAGGGGAAAGCCTTTTATATATTTGATGCACGTAACTTTACATCGAGCGGCACGGTGTACTGCTTCTCATCGAGCAATGGGCAGCTGGAGTGGAAGGTGCGTGCGGGAATCCAACCGGTTAGACTTGAATTTGTAAAGGAGTGACGGCTATGGATAGACTTAGAAAGTTGACGTTGTTGGCAGCGTGTGTGCTGTTGGCTATGGTGGGGTGTAGGAAAAAGGAGGTTATGCCTGCACGGATGGGCATTGAGAAAAACTACTCCGCGATACGGCTAACCCCATTCACGGTGTCGGCCGGCATGGCAGCAGATGCCTATCAGTGGGTTATTGATAGCGTGCAGGTTACGGAAAACGTCAATGCGTTGTCGGCAAGGGAGGCTGCTGCGATTCGTGACAGCACGGTGTCAGAGGCAGAAACGTTGAACTATACGTTTAACGCTGTGGGTATATATTTTCTCACTTGTCGTGCTAAGGTGAAGGGCGGAACGATAGCGCAAAGCTTCAAGGTACACGTTTTGGCTGAGTTTCAGTCGTACAAACCTTGGGCACTACTGATTGACTATAGGCCTGCGCTCGGAGAGAAGGTGACAGAAGAGGCTAGGAGACAGGGAGGTAACCTAAAAGATGCTATGCGAAGGGCGAACGCTAGCATTAGGAGAGAGAGCAATTCTCCAATATACCTAGGCAGTTTCGGCGGGTATGCCACGTTTGAGTTTGACCACAACGTGAAAAACTTTGCGGGGAAGTACGATTTTGAGGTGCTGAGGGACATAGAAGATAGCCGTATTGGCCATGCTGATCTCGTTGTGTGGGTCTCATCTGACAAGGAAACGTGGTATCGGCTGCGTTCTAAGCATGACGACAGAGCGTTTAGCGGTTCCTACGCAGAAGGGCCAAATGGGGCGGCTGAGCATGGAGATGTATCAGGCTTTACGAGCGATAACAAGTACCTGTTTAGGACGGGGAGCGAGGAGGTGTCTATTCCAGTAAGGTCTGCATACCCCGACCTTGTGCCGAAGTGGATAGAGGCGGATTGGCAGGAGCCGTACGATGGGTTCCGTTTGAAGGATAGGTATACGGTGAAGGAGGTCTGGTCTGAAGATGACCCGCCTGTATTCAAAGATTTTGATGTGAAGGACCTTGGCAATCGGGTGTACAATGACCCGCCGAGCGGCGCAGAGCCAAATTTCTTTGGGATGGATATTGAGTGGGCCGTTGACGCTGAAGGGAATCCGGTGAGCTTGATTAGTATTAAGTACGTAAAGGTCTCCACGGGCACGCTAGAGGCTCCGAAGAAGTATTGGATTATGGAGGGTTCGGTTACTTCTGTGCGCGACTTGAATATGTAGCGGCGTGCAGTTGTATCTGTTACGATGAAAAAGGCCTGCGGAAATTTTTTCCGCGGGCCTTTTGCATTTGATGGATGGTGGAGGTTGGTGCGATGAGGACTTGGGGTGTATAAAAATGCGGCACCAACATCGTATGTTGGTGCCGCAAAACATCATAGGTATGCTTAAGAGCCTAGTATTCCAAAAATCCTGGTAGCGTCTTCGCTTCAGCCACCCACTTGTCTACCATCTTCTCGGTGGGGATACGGCGCACGAGTTTCTTCTCGTTGTTCACCTCCTCCATCTTGGCAGTTAAGTTGGCTGGGTTCCGCATGGCCAATTCCTTCACGGTGTCCACCCCCGAGGCTTCAAGAAGGTCGGCGTATTCGCTACCCACCCCATGGATGCGGAAGAGGTCTACCATGTTGGCAAAGCGCAGGATGTGCGCCTCATCAATGCCAGAATCGGACGCTAGCTTTACACGCATCGCCTTGGTCTTGCATGCCTCTAGCAGTTGGTCAGTATTCCTAATGCCTACGTCATTAAGTTTTTTCCCATACACAGGGCCGATGCCCTCAACTTCAATCACAGGATAGTTAGCCATAGCCAAAACAGATTTAATGTTACTTCCCCTTTATACGAACATGTAGCGAAAATGTTGCAAAAAGCTTTGTTTGCATCCCGCATGCGCACCTGTTGGCTGTGCCGTGGTAGAAAATATGTGAAAGAGGTTGATGCACAGGGGCTCCCTAGTGCGGGAATGGGCAATGCAAACGTTTCTTAACTGCGGTGTAGCGTTATGGCAATGCGCCCCCTCTACCTTTGCACCGTGAAAAAGAAGGAGCTATGCTAAGGAATTGGGTAAAGAGGGTGCTAGTAGGAGGCCTTTTGATGGTGTGGGGGGCGGTTTCTGCCGTGGCGGAGAGCATCGTGGTGCATGTGGTGGATGCAGAGACGAAGGCACCGTTGCCGGGCGCAGCGGTCCAAATCGAGGGAACCTATACGGGTGAGGCCACCGATGGCGAGGGGAAGTGCGAGATACGAAACCAGAAGCCGGGGAGCTACGTGCTGCTTGTGCAGTACGTGGCGTACAATCCGCAGCGGATTGAGGGGGTTTTGGTGAAGCCTGGAATGGGGGCGGATGTGCGGGTGGAACTGGCGCCGGAGACGGTGGAAGTGGATGCGGTGCGCGTGGTAGCGCAGGCGAATCGGGAGAGCGAGAGCGTGCTAATCTCGGAGCAGCGGGAGGCGTTGGTGCCGTCAATTGCGGTGGGGGCGCAGGAGCTGTCGCGTAAGGGGCTAGGGAATGCGCAGGCAGCCGTGGAGCGAGTGGCAGGCGTGTCGAAGCAGGAGGGGGTGAAGAATGTGTTCGTACGGGGGCTAGGGGATCGGTATAACGTGACGCTCTTCAATGGTTTCCCCATCCCGTCGGAGGACCCCGAGTACAAGAACATCTCGCTGGATTTCTTTTCGTCGGATTTGATACAGAACGTGTCGGTGAGTAAGGTGTTCACGGGGCGACAGAATGGGAACGTGGCGGGGGCCATCGTTGACATCTCGTCTAAGGAACTCCTTAAAGAATATGCATTTGGAGTAAATGCATCGCTAGGAGCCAATGCGAGCCTAACGGCTGGGCGTTTCGTGCGTCAGGATGGGGTGGATTACTTTGGTTTCGCCAGCACTCCGCACCCCCAGCGGGTGGAGGACAGGGTGTACGTTTTCCAAAATAGATTGGAGCCTCGCCGGGTGGCGGCACCGATGAGCCATTCCTACGGCGCATCGGGTGGGTATAAATGGGATTTTCAGGGCGGAAAGCATTCGTTGGCTCTCTTCGCCGTGGGGGCGTATAGTAGCGATTACTCCTACACGAAATCTGAGGTGCGCAACGCGGTTTTCACGCCATCGCGGGAGGCGCGCATTGTGCAGGAGCAAGAGGGGGAGAAGTTTACGCGCGGCGTGCAGCAGCTAGCCCTACTCAACGCAACGGCGCACCTTGTGAGGAGGCATCAACTGTCGTACAATCTGCTGTACGTGCATAGTAGCAATCAGTACGTGTCGGAGTTGCGGGGGAGCGATGCAACGCGCTACGCCGATGCGGATGAGTATGATTACATGGGCTTTCTCCGTAGGCAGCAGGTGAACGATAATCAGCTGATGGTCAATCAGCTCTCCACGCAGTGGGAAATATTACAGGACCTTAATTTTGCTGCGGGCGCCTCGTACAATTGGGTTGTAGGCGATGAGCCGGATCGGCGGGAGAGTAATCTTTCGTACTGCGGCGATGGGGTCTACAAGGAGACCCTTGGGGATAGCCAGAGGCGTTTCTTTTCAAGGCTTGAAGGTAACGATTTGAATGTGAACGCCGCACTGTCGTACGTATTGCCCGATAGGGAGAAGAGCGGGAAGTCAAGGGTAGAGGTGGGGTACGTTGGACGAGTGTTCGCAAACACCGATTTTGCGGGTAATAACTACGCGCCGTATCCCCGGGAGCAACGGCTGGCGGGAAGCCCAGAGGGTTACCCCTTTGATGGGTTCTACCTAGGCGATGAGTTCGGGAAGCTACGCGTGAGTGCCATCCCAGTGGAGTCGTACCATGTGGGGAAGAACATACATGGCGCATACCTCGATGCATCGTACCAATTCGGGGCGATGTTCAACCTAGCGCTCGGCTGTCGCTACGACTACGTATCCATGGGCGTGGATTATAGCACGCTCGTTGATGGTAAGGGGAAAAGTACATTCCAGGACTCTTTCTGGCTGCCGAGCGTCAATCTCAGGTACGACCCCTCAGAGCTTCATACTATACGCATAGGGGCGAGCCGTAGCTATATTATACCGCAGGACAAGGAAATTTCGCCGTTTGAGTACGTAAATATCGGCTTCACGAGCCGAGGGAATCCCAACTTGCGCCCCGCCACGAGCTACAATGTGGACATCAGATGGGATTATATGTTCAATCGTTCTGACTACGTGGCCATCGTTGGGTACTATAAACGGATCTTAGACCCCATATCGCGGATTAACATTACGGGGTCGGGGAATAAGTTGAGCTACGACAATGTCAGTAAAACGGCCGATGTGGCGGGCGGAGAGTTTGAGGTTCGCGCTACCCCGCTGCGCATGGCTACCGCAAAGGCGCGGCACGAACTGATTATAGGGTTGAATGCGGCCTACGTGTACACCACGCAGCGCATCTTGATGGCCAACGTGGATCGGCGCACGAGCATGGAGGGAGCTGCCCCGCTCGTGGGGAATGCGGACGTTACCTATAGGGCAGTACTCCCGGAGGCGGAGTTTTCCTTGGCGTTGGTGGGTGGCTATTTTTTCGATAGGATTTACACCATAGGCATGTGGGGGTATTCGGACATTGTAGAGAAGGGGCGGCCGCAGCTTGACTTCGTTTTTTCAACCAAGCTTTGGCGATGCTTTTCGATTAGTCTAAAGGCTCGTAATCTGATTAACCCTCCAGTGAAGCTCACGCGCCAGTTCGCGGGTAGCAATGAGCCATTTGTAATGGAGAAGGGGTATAAGGGGCGTTCGTTTTCGCTCGGCGTAAGCTACTCGCTTGATCCCCGATGATTGGTGTGTGTGTTTGTTTTTGTAACCAAATAATTGTTTGTACAATGAAGAGTCAAAGGTTTCAGTGGCTGTTGCTATTGGCTACAGCAGTGGTGATTGCATTCTCTACGGGATGCGAGAAGAAGGAAGATAAAGAGGAAGTGAAGGGGAGTGAGGTTTTAAAAGGTAAGGTGACTGACAAGAAGGAGTTGAAGGCCAACGTGGAGTATGCGCTTGATGGTTCGTTGATAGTGGAAGCGGGCGGGGAGCTGACGATTCCTGCGGGAACTGTAGTGAAAGCGAAGCCTGGTTTCAACTCCTATATCCTGGTGGCGAGGGGTGGAAAAATCTACATCAATGGCACGGCAGACAAGCCGGTAAAATTGATTCCGGACGATGAGAATGCGAAGGGTGGCTACTGGGGAGGCTTAATCATTAATGGATACGCCCCGCTTACGTCAGGACAAAAGGAGTTTAACACGGAGATAAATGCGCAGTATCCGTATGGGGGCGACAAGAAGGATGATAACTCTGGTGTAGTTACCTATTTAATCATTGATGGGGCGGGTGCGCAGTCAAATGATAATATTGAGCACAATGGTTTGACCCTCAATGGAGTAGGTAGTGGCACTAAGATAGAGAATGTGTACGTCTTGAATTCAGCGGATGATGGTATTGAATTCTTTGGCGGCTGTGTGAACGTAACCAATCTGTTGGTGGTGAACTCGGATGATGATATGTTTGACTTCACGCAGGGCTATAAGGGTACGCTAAAGAACTGCTACGGTCGCTGGGAGAAAGGCTATACGAGTACCGAGAAGGATCCGCGTGGCGTTGAAGTGGATGGGAATCATGATGGGGAGCATCAGGACGACCTAGAGCAGAGCAATTTCACTATAGAGAACATGACTATAGAGCTTCTGTGTGACTATGTAATGCAGGATGCCATGAAGATACGCCGTGGGGCTACGGTTGTAGTAAAGAATGCTTTGGTCAAGGGGGGCAAGGTAGATAATTGTGTTGATTTGAGCGACAAGATGGGCGATGCGGAGAAGGTAACCATCTCCTATACCCTTGGTGGAACGACCTGCATCAAAGATGAAGTGGTGCTGGGTGGCGTTCCCGCGGAGAAAGCAACAATTAATAATGTTAAAGGTAATACCGGTTGCCCACAAAGTCTGTTTGGGTGGACTGGCTATAAGTTTTAGTGTTTGAGGAGAGTAGACATAAAGAGAGCGGAAGGCAGTTGCCTTCCGCTCTCTTTATGTCTACTGTAGTACTGTTCGTAGGGGGTGCGTTCGCATCTAGCTCTTTCCGTTTTATTCTACGGTTACCGACTTCGCGAGATTGCGTGGCCTATCAACGTTGCAGCCACGTAGCAGCGCAATATGATACGCGAGGAGCTGTAGGGGTATCACCGCTAGAATGCATTCCACTACCGGTTTGGCGGAGGGAATTTCTATGCAGTAGTCAGCCATGGCACGTATCTGCTCATCTCCCTCTGTGACTATAGCAATCACCTTCCCATGCCGTGCCTTCACCTCCTGCACGTTGTTCACTATCTTTTCGTAGCTACTGTCCTTGCCCGCAATAACCACCACGGGCATGTGCTCATCAATGAGCGCAATGGGGCCATGCTTCATCTCTGCGGCAGGGTAGCCTTCCGCATGGATATAGCTTATCTCTTTCAGCTTTAGCGCGCCCTCAAGGGCCACCGGGTAGAAGAAGCCACGACCGAGGTAGAGGAAGTTGTTCGCATTATAAAACTGATGAGCAATCCTTTCCACCATAGGATTGCCCTGTAGAATGCGCGTTACCTTATCGGGCACCTCTAGAATTTCATGGATGTATTCGCGGTATAGCGAATCGGTGAGAAACCCCCTACGGTAGCCTAGGAGTATCGAAAGCATGGAGAGGACAGTCACCTGCGTGGTGAACGCCTTGGTGGAGGCTACGCCTAGCTCAGGGCCTGCGTGTGTGTAAACACCGGCCTGCGTCTCTCGCGAGATGGACGACCCCACCACGTTGCAAATCCCTATCACTAATGCCCCCATGCGTTTGGCTAAACGTATAGCTTCGAGGGTATCGGCGGTTTCGCCGCTTTGGCTAATCGCCAGCACCACGTCGCCGGGGGTAATAATCGGATTGCGGTAGCGGAACTCAGAGGCGTACTCCACCTCTACCGACATTCTCGCTACCTCCTCAATGAGATACTCCCCGACAAGCCCCGCATGCCACGATGTGCCGCACGCCACAATGATAATCCGTTTCGCATCGATGAGCGATGGAAGAACCCTGTACAGTCCCCCTAGCATCACGTAGTCTTGGTTCGGACCAATACGTCCGCGAAAGGTGTCGGAAATACTCTTGGGCTGTTCGTAGATCTCTTTAAGCATGTAGTGGGGGAACTGACCGAGCTCGGTGTCCTCCACGTCCCAATCTATTGTCTGCACCTGCGGGGTCAACAGCTCGTTCTGCATGTTCTTAAGCTGTAGATTGCCGTGCGACATTATAGCCATGTCGCCATCATTGAGCATGATGACGTTGCTGGTGTGCTCCGCGATGGGCGTGGCATCCGATGCAACAAAGTACTCTTTATTGCCAACCCCAACCACTAAAGGACTTCCTAACCGGGCGGCAATCAGCAAGTCGGGCGTATCAACGCACATTACGCAAATACCGTACGCACCTATAACTTTACGAAGGGCCAGCTGTACAGCCTCTTCAGGCGTGATATTACCCTTGCAGTAGATATACTCAATAAGATTGACTAGAACCTCTGTATCGGTTTCCGATTGGAAGGTGTACCCCCGTCGCTTCAGCTTCTCCTTTAGCGCACGGTAGTTCTCTATGATACCATTATGCACCAGCACAAATTTACCGTGCATGGATCTATGAGGGTGGGCGTTAACGTCGTTTGGCTCCCCATGCGTGGCCCAGCGCGTGTGCCCAATGCCGAGAACCCCATTGACAGGGGACTCTCCGATGTGTTCAATCAGATTGTTAACGTCTCCCTTGGCTTTATACAGGTGCATCGAGTCACCGTACACGCAGACCCCCGCCGAATCGTACCCACGGTACTCTAGCTTACGCAGACCCCCAATCACAATGGGGAAGGCCTGCTGCGAGCCAATGTATCCTACAATGCCGCACATCGTTTTAGAGCTTTGTGTAAGTGATAACTAAACGGGCTGGACGCTTCGCATTGTGGCTAGTACCCACAACTAAACGACCAATCCCTGTAAACGTACTGGCGGGGAAAACGTGCAACGAAGATGGGTAGTTTCGATCGTTCAGAAGGTGCTGTATGTAGCTCGTTACGTTGAGCACGTAGCACTTTCGCATCGGGTCGTACAGCCCGCTGTACGTATTGGAAGAGAGCGACGCGTCGATAATCGGCACGTACTTCGACCCACTTTTCACAAAGCTAGCGAGGCCGTAGACAATCGTGTCGGCACTTGGAGCACTACTCTCATCGGCAGCGATTAGAAGCTGCGCGCGCTGCACGGTTATGGCCCCCTTAGCTTTCCATTGATCGTAAAACTGTGAAAAGTCAACCGACATGATCGCTCCGCCATCGCCCATCAGGTAGGCGACACCGCTTGTCTCTTGGTCATCGCTAGTCATGCCCATTGCGGTTTCTAGCTTTGACCCGCTGATGTCATTGTCAATTAGGTTGCAATGCCTACGTTTACTCCATATGGGCAATTTGAGCGTTTGCTCTTCACTTTTGTCATCGAGCCATGAAATGGCTATTCCCGTATTCGCATCGCTTATGTTAAAGAACTGCATCAACCCAGCGCTTGTCGCATCGACCCGCTCTGCAACGATGTACAGCCCGGGGAATTCAGAACAAAATTTCTCTGGGGAATATCCGTTTGCTATCAGGTTTCTCATCCAGCGTGTACCCATCTCCTTGGGAAGCTCCAGCTCCACGTCCTTTGCGCTTTCGTCCACGGTTATAGAACCAAGCGACTCCCCCCGCGGCACGTCACCTATTGCCTTGTCGATTCCATCGTAGGTTGCCTGCGTTGCCTCATAGACATCAATTTTCAACTGCCCCTTCCCGAAACGATTGCGTATGTGAAGGCGAAGTTTCGTTGATGTTGCCTCCATCTCGGGCTTAAAACCCTTTGCCATACTTATGGGGAAGAACTCCGCAGCGAGCGCGCACGTGGTTTTACCGAAGATGCCATCGTACACCTCCCCGAGCGAAAAGTCGGTAAAACTTTTTATGCGGCTCGTGTCGTTTTGAACCGTGGACATCTTCAACGCGCCAACGGAGTCTGTAACCATTGCATGGCGCTCGTTCTTGGGTATAAACTCCGCGCCGAATTCACTCCTATCGGCCTGGCAGCTAGAGAATACTCCGCTCGTTGAAACTGCTGCAAGCAGCAGGGGGGCAACCGTGCTACTTAGGAGCCGCTGCCGTACTGTTAAGTTCTTTGTAGACCTCATCGATGTTGTCCAGCTGTCGTAAATCGTAGACTTTACGTCCGATTGATTCTGCATATTGAAGTACTTCTTGTATAGCGTTACTTTCGCAGTAGCTCACCGCATCGCTATTGCGCACCGCCATCCGGCAGAGCGACGCGTGCGTTGCCGTCCGTATATCTTGTGCATCCTCTTCGTTTGCTTTGAGCCCCTGCAACGTCCTCTCCGGGTTTTCGCCCGACACCTCTTCGCCATCGTCCTCATAGAGCGAAAAAAGAACCTTAGCGCGGTTTAGCGCCGCATCGTTCGCATGGTTCTTCTTGAGTAGAAGGGGAATGAACGATGTGAACCATCCCGAACAATGGATGATGTCTGGAATCCAACGCAGCTTCTTCACCGTCTCCAGCACCCCTCGCGCGTAGAACAGCGCCCGTGCATCATTATCGGGGTAGGGCATGCCTAGCTGATCGTGCGTAATGCCGCGCCGCAGAAAGAAATCCTCATTGTCAATGAAGTACACCTGGAGCCGCAGCGCGGTTAGCGATGCCACCTTGATATTCAGGGGATGGTCACCTCCCGCAACCCCGATATTCAACCCTGAGAGGCGTAGCACATCGTGGAGCTGGTTCCGCCGTTCGTTGATTACGCCGAACTTCGGCATGAAGATACGCGTTTCATACCCCGCCTCCTGCGCGCTCTGCGGAATCTTGGACCCCAAGACCGACATCTGCGTCCCCACCACGTATGGTTCTATCTCCTGATTGACAAAAAGTACTCTCTGATGCTTTCCCATTTACACATTCCTTTCTCTCTAGCGCCACGCATAGAGACCCCTACAGGCACGGCGCCGCGTACAACCCTCCACTGCAAAGGTACGAAATTTTTGCTACTTCCTTTCCCTTTACTTGAAGCGTACGCTACCAATCTTCACCGTTTCCCCCTTCCCGTCGATACGGAAAAGCAGCTCGTGGCGCTCCTCTTCGGCCGTGCCGTAGTGCAGGTAGCACACCGCACGAACGTACTTCGGCACGATGCTGCTCTGCGTGTGGTCGGCGAAGAGCCGGGCGCAGATTAAATACTCTCCCTTTGTCCCCTTCCGGTGCATGAACTCTTCGGGGCCGTACCCCTGCGTGATGTCGTTTGACAGCTTGCCCAGGGCTTGGGTCATTCGGTTGCCGTAGTAGCATTCCTCCCCATCGGGGAGCGTTACGTGGAGGTCTACATCGGTGTCGTCATTGCTCCACGACAGCACGATCCGCACGTCCACCGGCTCCTGCTTGATGAGGCGCTTGTCAATGGCTGAGAGGTTCAGCCCCTGCGTGCCGTGGCGCATGAGGAGACCGTTAAGTTCGTTCAGGCAGATGAGGTCTACGCCATTGAAACGCTGCTCCCAATCGCCCGTTGACACCCTGTAGAGCAGGTCTACTGCCTCCTGTAGCTTGCCCTGCGCCTCGCACACCAGCGCGAGGTCCCTGAACGACTGCGGCTCGTACGCTGCATCCTCGGTGATTTTTCTGTATAGCTCCTCAGCCTCGGATAGCCTGCCGATACGTTCCAGTGCCTGCCCAAGGGCGCGGTGGAGTTCGGTGGAGCCTAGCTCCATCTCGAGGAGGTTGGATAGGACCTGGAATGCAAAGGCCTTATCGCCCTGCCTCTCGAAGAATCCACCCGCGTCGAGGTAGAACGAGGGCACCTCGCCGTACTCCCGCTTGAGCCGATAGTACGTTTCTTTTTGCTTTGATTTATCAGCGTATTCTAGCACCTTGAGGTAGGGGGAGTCGGAATCCCATGCGGTGATGGCTACGCTGCCGCGCGTAGGGGCGGATCCTGACACCCCTTTAACAACTATCTCGTCCATAACGGCTGACTCATCTGTAGCTTCCAGCGCGTCCACTTGGCGATAGCCATACAGCGCCCCTGCCATTCCTTCTAGCGCAGCGGCCTCACTGGTCGGCTCGGATGCAACCCTACGAGCACTTGTGGCCCCCAGCAGCCGCCTTATCATTCCGGGGCGCCGAGTGGCTTCCAGCTTTTTCTTTTGTGGGGGTTCTACCTCGCCGCGCCACCATTTGCTCTGTTCGTTAGACCTTTCCACGAGCGACTCCAGCCGTTCCTTCGCGACAGAGTCTTCGTTCCTCTTCAGGCGGGTGATTATCGCTTCGTACTCCTCGCGTAGCTCTGCCGGCGGCTCAATGGCGTACTGCGCGTAGTCCTCCACGTCTTCAAGCACGATGAGTGACGTTTTCTCGGTGGCTACGCCGTGCCGCTGCGCTAGCGCTTCGGCCTCCACATCCCTGCCGAGGCTGCGGAGGCGTGCCATCTCCTGCTGCACGTAGCTCCGGCGCAGCAGGGCCGCAATGTCGGCATCATGCCACACATTTTGACCCTGGTCCAAAGCTACTGTGCTTTCCTGTACTTTTTCCTTCCCCACCTGCTGCGCAATGGTTACGCGCTGTAGCCCCTTCTTGGCGGTGCCGAATATCCACTCGCCCTGCCCGTGCAGCAGGGTGGGGCATGCGTAGCGTTCGCCGCCGTTGGGTTGCCACCATAGCACCCTGTGGGTTTCTGAGTGGAGGAGCGCTGCGGCGGCTGCCGTTGAGAGCTGTGTGAGGTCCACGAATTGCCCCCCGTGCGTGAGGGCAGCCTGCTGTAGCCACCGTGCGTTGCGCGTCGTACCAAAGTTTATTGTATGCAGTTTCCCTTTCACCTGGGGCTGCGCCGCTGCATGTGGCGCGGTTTGCACGCCGTCGCAGAAAAGCAGCACCTCATCGCCTGGCAGCTTATCCCACGCCACGCTGTTCATGTCGGTAGCCCCATCGTACGCTATCGCGTCGATGGCCTTTAGGAGCGCATCGCCATTGCCGTTTTTGATGTCAAACCGCTGCGGTTGGCTGGCGGCAATGTTGAATGTGATCAGGGTCACCCTGCAGTTGCCCAGCCACGCAAGGTATTCTGTCAGTAGCTTTTTAGCCGTTGCGATATCGCCCTTTCCCGCGGATCCCGACGCGTCCCACACCACGCAGAGCTCAGCTGGCTTTGCGGCTAGCTTCTTCCCGGCTGCGGGCGTCACGAACGTGGCGTATACCATTCCCTCTCCATCCGTAGCCGCAATGAGCGGTTGTTGAACGGGTCTAGGTAGATGTATTTTAACCGTTTCAGTCAGCCTAGCATCGGCTTTCTCGTAGCGCCACACCGACTCGTTACGCCCCGCGATGAAGGTAGCCCCATCGAGCCCCTCCACCCTGGCATTGTCCACGGGGCGTTCCACTACCCGGATTTTGATTGATAGCTCCTTTAGCGCATTTTCAAAGGTGTAGGGCATTTCAAAGGCATCGCCATCAGCCCCGTGCAGCAGCGCGTGGTCAAGCGTTATCACCACCCGCCTATGGCCCTTCGCGGTGAAGGGGTAGACGCGCGCGGTGAAGAGGTTCTCCGCGGTCTGCTCAATGAGCGCGGGGTCTATCCCCCTACGTTTCACGGCGTTAAACGCCTTGCGCCCGGTGGACTTTGGCACTGGCACGGCGGCGCGTAGCTTGCCATTGATGTCTAGCTCAAACTGCCCCAGCCGCCAGCCCGGGGCGAGGGGGAGGGTGAAGGTCCCCTCAAGCGTTCTATCGTTGGGGTTGTAGAAATCAATATCGAATCGGGTAGTTGCTAGTCCACCCACCACGAGGCTTTCCACCGTTACGCGCTGCGCCACGATGGGTTCTGTCGTTTTGTCGCCCCGCGTTGTCATGCCAATTGTGTATCCTTGTTCCGCCATTGCCACATTCGCTATTAGAGTCCCAAGCAGGGGGAGGAGTATGATAAATTTTCCGTTGTAACGCATCTTTCAAAATCGGTTATTGCCCCATCTGACAGCTAGTCTGCGTGCTATTCCCTCAGAACTCTTTTCGTCTGCCTACATGGCTTACAGATGGTGCGATTCAAATAGTATCGCGTTGTTATTACGTTTTTCGTTCAGTTCAAATAGCGTGCCGAAGTTCAATGTTTCGGCATTTTGCTATATCTTTGCGGGGCAGTTAAAAATTCAGTGCGGCCATGCTCAATAGGATTACCAAGGCGTGCGTGACGCTCATGCAGCGTTACCTGCCCGATGCGTTTCTCTTCGCGGTGCTACTCACATTCATCACGTTCATTGCGGGCATGCTCGTCACGGGGCAGAGCTTCATGGCGATGGTGGGGCATTGGGGCGATGGGGCGTGGTCGTTGCTAGGGTTTTCTATGCAGATGGCATTGGTACTCGTATGCGGGCATACGCTGGCGAGCTCTAGGCCGGTAGCTAAGGGGTTGCAAAAGGTGGCTTCGCTCTGCAGCACCCCGGAGAGTGCCATTGTGCTGGTGTCGCTAGTGTCGGCGATTGCCTGTTGGATTAACTGGGGGTTTGGCCTGGTGGTTGGGGCGCTGCTCGCCAAAGAGGTGGCGCATAGGGTGCAGGGGGTGGATTACCGCTTGCTTATCGCCAGCGCGTACTCAGGCTTCCTCGTGTGGCATGGGGGACTCTCCGGGTCCATCCCGCTCACGCTGGCGAGTCCCGATGCCGACCTCGCCAAGATGACTGCGGGTGTTGTAACCTCGCCGATCCCCGTGGCGGAAACCCTATTTTCTACGCTCAATCTGGTCATTAGCGGAGTGCTAATCGCTACGCTCCCCTTCCTCAACCGCCTAATGCATCCCAAGGATGAGAACGTCTTTTGCGTCTACCCCTCGCAGCTTGAGGCACAGAGCCAGGAAGAGATCGGGGATGTGAAAATTGAGAAACCCACCCCCGCGGAGCGTCTTGAGAGGGCGCGGTGGATCTCATGGCTGCTCTTCGCCATCGGCGCATTCTATATAGGGCTGCATTTCTACCGTCATGGGTTTGACCTTAATTTGAACATCGTTATCCTCATCTTCCTCTCGTTTGGGATTCTCTTCCACGGGCGTCCCATCAACTTCATCCAGGCGTTCAACAGGGCCACCACGGGTGCTGCGGGTATACTCTTGCAGTTCCCATTCTACGCAGGGATTATGGGGCTTATGGTAGGGGCCAACGCCGATGGCGTTTCGTTGGCCAGTGCCGTTTCGCATGCATTTGTCAGTATATCTACCGAGCGCACCCTGCCGCTCTTCACCTTCCTCTCGGCGGGGTTGGTGAACATTTTTGTGCCCTCGGGCGGCGGGCAGTGGGCGGTGCAGGGCCCCATCATGATGCCCGCCGGCGCGGCGTTGGGGATTGACCCTGCCAGAATAGGGTTGGCCATCTCGTGGGGCGATGCTTGGACCAACATGATCCAGCCCTTCTGGGCCCTGCCGGCCCTGGGCATTGCGGGGCTAGGCGCGCGCGACATCATGGGCTTCTGCCTTATCGATTTGCTCTACTCGGGGCTGGTTATTTCGCTCGCCCTACTGTTCATTTAGTTTTATAGTACTATGGAGAAGGAGATTAACGGCTCTGCGTGTACGCTCGCCATGGCGTGCGACCACGCGGGCTTCCCGCTCAAGGAGGAGCTAAAGCGTTGGCTTGAGGCGCAGGGGTATACCATTGTTGACTGCGGCACGAATTCTACCGAGAGCGTAGACTACCCGGTCTACGCCGACCGGCTCGCCGAGGCGTTAAAGGGTGGCAAAGCACCGCTAGGCATCGCTATCTGCGGCACGGGCAACGGCATTTCCATGGCCCTCAATAGGCATCACGGCGTGCGCGCCGCACTTTGCTGGCAACCCGAACTCGCCACGCTTGCACGGCAGCATAATAATGCCAATGTCCTCTCGCTCGCGGGGCGTTTTATCCCATTTGAGCAGGCAAAGACGATTGTGCAGGCGTTCCTTGCGGGGGCTTTTGAGGGTGGAAGGCACCAGCGAAGGTTGAGCCTATTTGACTAGCCACGTCTTTTGGGTGTTTCGTTGCGCGGCATGCCGCGGTGCAGCGGTTAGGAGAGGGTAGGGCGCTGTGGTTGGTCAAGCGTAGCTGCACCGCTTTCTGTTCGCTATGAAATGGGTGTAATGTGGGCGTAGGCTCTGAATGCGGCTTTCAGATAGCTGATTGCTCGTAGGGCTGCCACTAGGAAGCCAATACCTACATCGGGTCTGCAGGGTTTATACAGGCTGCCTACGCCATGGCATGGGGCTATTCTTCTGGGTGTCGCAGGGCTTCTTTACAGCGCTACAAGCCGTACGTAGAACCAGCATTAACTACTTGCTATCGCCGCATAAATCCCCTAAACACGTTGTTCAAGGGGCAAGCCAATAGGGATGCCCGGTCTGTGCCACACCTTCTCACAATCCTCCTTCTGGGCTTTAGCTCCCGAACGCTGAAGCGTTGCTGTCAGCTATTAGTAGATTCTTGACTAGTTTAGCTGGCGAAGTCAACTACTTTGCTAAAGGGTCTTTCCGAAATGTCTTTCTGCCCAATAGGCGTTGCAATTCGCTTCAGGGGCTACAGCGTAAGTTTTTCGGAAGTAGGCGGCACTACCCGATGAACTCTCTCTGAATAGCTAGGGTTTTCAATCGTCCCGCCAGCTTGCCCGTAGGGAAATCGGGTTGAAAAGCCGGTTCTATGCATTCCCTTTTTTACCAATCCGCCCATCATGGGCGCATTGCTAAATGGTAAACTCCTTCATGTACATTTGCAGCTGGTTCGCATCGTCAAGCAGCTGCTGGCCGCCGGCGGCCAGCTCCTCAGAGGTGGCTGCGTTGGACTGCGCATTGTCGCTAATCATCTGAACAGCGACATTGATTTCTGCCACCGCCTCGGCTATTGAGGTGGAGCTCTGCGAAATCATCTGTACCTGCTCCGTGATTTCGTTTACGTGCGGCTGTAAGGCGTTGAGTTGATCCGTGGTGCCCGTGGAGGCCGCGATGGCGCGTTCCCCGATGGTGCGGATTTTTCCCACGATGGTGTTGCTGCTCTCCGCGAGTTTACGCACCTCAAGAGCCACCACGGCAAAGCCGCGCCCGGCCTCGCCTGCGCGGGCGGCCTCCACGGCGGCGTTGAGCGCTAAGAGGTTGGTTTGCGACGTGATGGCGGTTAGCTCCTTCTCGCTAGCCACAATTTGCTGCAGCAGCTCTATGGTCTCCGTCATCTGCTGCGAGAGCAGCGAGAAGCCCTCGGAGGTGCGCTTAGCAATGGTAACCACCGACTCCACGAGCTGCTGATCGTTAAGGCAACGCTCTTTAACGAGTGCGCACTGCGCGCTGGCCTCCTCCGTTGAGGCGGCTTCGCTGCTCGCGGCCCGGGCGATGTTCTGCGACTGCTTACTGATTTCCTGGCTCACCGTGGTGAGGCTTGCCGCGGAGCGGTCAACGTCCATAAGCAGCGCACGTAGCTGCGCCGCCATGCTGATAACGTTTTCAGAAATGCTGCTGATTTCGTCCCTGCTCGTGTGGCGCTGCGATATGATTCTTGTGAGGTTCCCGCTCGCAATTTCTGAAACATTCCTATCCACCTCCCCGATGGGGCGCAGGATGCCATGCACTATGCGGAGCGCCAGCGCGATCCCTAGCCCGATGATGAGTAGGGAGACGCCCAGCATGGTCAGTATCTTCCGCTGTATCCCCGCGAAAGCAATCGTTTTGGGCACGATTACTTCAAGGATCATGGGGAAGCTAGTACGGCCTATCGGGATTGGGGTGAGGCCAACTACAGCATTGCTCCGCTCTCGGAAAGCAAAATCGGCATCGCCTTCTATGAGCCCCATCATGGAGTCAAGCGAGAGCGTGTCTTGACTGTTGGTCAGCTGTGCGCGTCGTGCGCTGCTGGAAGTGGCTAAACGGCACCATTTGGGGGAGAAGAGCGTAACCTCGGCCTGCGAGTCGAATAGCTTCGCTTTCTCTACCCAGTCGGTGATGGTGCCGAGCTGGATATCCGCCTGCACTACGCCTACGAATTGTCCATCCCGCAGCACGGGAACGCTGTGGGTAAAAAGGAGTGTGCTATCCCGGTCCAGAATCTTCACGAAGTAGGGCTCGCTGAGGAATGGGGATAGGGTGTGCTTCGGGTTGAAGTACCATGAGTCTGGGGTGTCGGCAACGTAGTTAAAGCACGTATCGTCAAACTTGGCTGTCCCATCATGATTGTTGGCAATGTAGGGGGCAAAACGACCCAGATGGTCGCTCCCAGGCGCGTAGATAAAGGCTGAGTCGACACCATCAAACGCATTGGGCTCGAAGACGATGCCAATCCCCTCAAGCATAGGGTATTGCGGGAGGCCGGCGATCACCATGTTTATCACCTCCTGGCGCATCTCCGGTTGGTTTTGCTCCGAGAGCATGGAGGCCAAAGACTCAATGAGTATGCCGCTCTGCGCAATTTCCTGGCCTAATGTTGATTTCAACTGGTAACTCTCGGTCTGCATCCGGCTGCGTACGCTGGAGAGTAATGCCTTTCTTGTGCTAGAGTATAGCATAACGAGCAGCACCGACGCAATGGCAACGGTGTCAATGCAAATAATCGCAATGATTTTGGTGCTTATGGAGTGACGGTTCATAGTGTAGCCCCTTTAGAACGATTCCCCCGAGTTGGAACTTTCCTGCAAAGTTAGAAACAAAATGGAATTTTTACAAATAGATGTTACGAAACCGTATTGCCCAATTCTGTTCCCGTATTATTTTTATCTATTGCCAATTGCAATTTTCACCCTACGGCAGGGGTATCTTGGCAAGGGGAGGCTGTGCCGGCGCTTGCGTTTTGGCGTTGGGGCAAATGTTCATGAAAATGTAGCGTATAGACGCACCGCTCACTCTTGATACGCTAAAGGGGGGAGAAGGCGCATTTCGCCCATTCCACACTGCTTGGCGCACGGCGTGGCGCGGCGCAATGGGGAAAATCGTATCGATGTAGCCGCTTAGCGCAGCCTGTCCATGCGGCGTATAAACGCCTGGTCACGGCGAACGCCGTGAAAACCCATGGCGGAGAGGAAGGTGGCCACGAGCGGCAGCCCAATGGCTATCTTCGCATGCCAAATTCCTTCGGCCGTGGTGGTAGCAGAGTAGATGTAAAACCCTTCGAATAGCAGAATCCCTACCAAGAGAATTGTGGCCAATATGGAGGCGCGCAGCTGCTGGGCAGCGCGGCGGTACGAGAAAATGGAAAAGAGGAGTAGCCCCACGGCGAGTACGCCAAGAATGATTGTGCCCCAGCCTGTGAAGAGGTACAGCGAGGCCGCCCCGCCCTCTAGCCCCAGCGCAGAGAGTGATAGCGTCCCTACGGGAGCCTCAATGGTGGCGTAGGGCAGGAAAAACCAAAGAACGACTAACACGATGGCCAGCAGCCAGTAGACCGTTTGAATGCGCTGTATCATAGCTCTCAGTATGCTTGTTTAGCGCGAAGGTACAAATTTGCTACTTCGCGGGGTTGTCCAGCTGTATTGAGGGTCGGATGGTGGCAAAGAAGCGATTGGCGTAGAGCGCGGCGCTGGAGGGGCATGCGGCGGAAGGAACAAAGGTGAATTGGCATACCCTGCCCTGGGGGGCAAGGGCCACAATCATGGTGTGCGCATTGACAGCACCATCGCCGTAGGCGGCCTGTGTACTATAGGAAATGCGCCGGGCGTAGTATATCCCTATGCGTGCGGACTCCACATGCAGAACTGTTTTGTCTGAATCTTGCGTAATCTCTGCCACCTGCCTATTGAGCATGGCGTCGGAAGCCGCTTCCAGCTGCCTCTCGCTCACAACAACTTCTTTGCTTTGCGCGGGGGCGAAAGATGTCGTAGCATTGCCGCTGCGCATTGTGTAGCAATAGGCGTAGTAGATGCCCTCGCTGGTTTTGCACTCCAGGCCGAATCCTGTGCGGCGTTGAATCGCGCGAGGCTCTGAAGGTAGGCACACCGAAAGACCATTCGACAGCTGAAATCGCTGACTCTCACGTAGCTCTTTCGCTTCGTCCGGACCATTAGAAACTAGTGTGCCATCGTCTGCGCAGCCGCTTGCAGTCGCTACGCCCATCGCCTGCACAGCGAAAGCGTATGCTACACAAAGAATAAACATAATCCGTTTTAGCTTGCGCATCGTGGTACGAATGTCTCCCCAATCGTGGTGCCTTACAGCGCGTATCGTTTTCGGGGTTCCAATGACGTTCTCCCATTGCGCAAATTATGTGCCATGCATGGCTCTTCATACTATCCGCATAGCGTGAGGGGAGGTATAGGTTTTATTGGGAACGATCGATAGGGGCTGTACAATCAGCTTCGTAGATGTTCCGATTCGCTAGCCGCATTTTGCGTTAGCCATTCCCACCCTGTTCGCACCTCCTTCGCATCAAATTCGGATTTCTCCGGAGAAATCCGAATTTGATGCGAAGGTGACCCGACTTTAGTGCGTGGATGGAGAGAGAGGGGAACAGCGCGGCGAAGCCCTCTTGGAACGGAGTTTGTCTGAGTTGGAGGAGGGAGTAGCGCGCAGCGTTTTTGCGCGGCGTTGCGTTGGTTTGGAGAGAAAACATTAACTTTGCATTATGATAGGAGGGTAAGGCGATGGAACGACTAAGATGCGTGGGGAGTGGCTTTTTTCTACTGGTTGCGTTGCTATGGGCGCCGCAAGGGGCGCAGGCGCGTAACTTTAAGAATAGGCAGTACGCGCTGATATCGTATTCGTTTTCGATACACCCAGATGTACGGCAAAAGATTTCGCCATTCGATGGGCTCTTCCCACAGAATCCAGATGAGTATTCGCAGGTTGACCCGGTTTACTTCCGGCTCAAGGGGCTTTGCTTCGATCGGTTGAAGATGCGCTTTGAGCGGGAGCTATCGCTGTTCATTCTCCCGTTGCGCATTTACGGAAGGCAATACAACTACGACTCGGAGGGCTACCCAACGATGCTCGTGGAGGTGGCGCAGCGGCGGGGGAATGCAAAGTACTACATCGCGCTGGACGTGAAGATTTTAACGAGTCCAGAGAGTTCCGCGGCGGTGCCGGGGGAAAAGTACCGAGACTCGCTCCTGTCGCCCAACGAGTATTTGCGGCCGCGGATTGAAATAACCACCACGATGTACCCGCGGCTCGGGATTGTACCCTCGGAGCGCTATGCGTCGGTCATGCAGTGGCAAACGCCGATCCGGCTGGAACCCACGCTGCTCGATGGGATTATTAACTCGAAGCGGCGGCACGACCGCACTACGCTGCTGGAGGCAATTGAGATGGCGGTGGAAACGGCGATTGAAGACATTAAGTAGCATGCCGCGGGGTGGAGAGAATGGCCGATCGCATGCTACGAATTGAGAAATATGCAGTAGGAAATGATGAAAAGGAGTAGGGTTAAGGAGCTTTTAGCCGTAGGCGAGCCAGGTACACCGGTGCTGGTGAAGGGCTGGGTGCGCTCGCGGCGTGGGAATAAGAACGTGTCGTTCATTGCGTTGAACGATGGGTCTACGATAGCCAACTTGCAGATAGTGGCCGATGTGGCGAAGTTCGATGAAGGGCTGCTCAAGCAGATTACCACCGGCGCAAGCATTGAGGCCGAGGGGAATCTCGTATCCTCTCAGGGCGCGGGGCAGCGGGTGGAGCTGCATGCGGAGCGGTTGATGGTGTACGGCACGGCGGATCCCGCGGAGTACCCCCTGCAGAAGAAGGGGCACTCGTTGGAGTTTCTCCGGGAGATAGCGCACCTACGTCCCCGCACGAATACGTTCGGCGCGGTGCTACGGCTGCGGCACCACATGGCGTTTGCTATCCATAAGTTCTTTAACGACAAGGGGTTCTACTATTTGCATACGCCGCTTATCACGAGTTCCGATGCGGAGGGGGCAGGGGCGATGTTCCGCGTCACCACGCTGCCCGCTGACCAACCTCCTCGCACGCCCGAGGGCAAGGTGGACTGGAGCCAGGATTTCTTTGGCAAGATGACGAGCCTTACTGTCTCCGGGCAGCTGGAGGGGGAGTTGGGGGCCACGGCGCTGGGCGAAATCTATACGTTCGGTCCCACTTTCCGGGCGGAGAATAGCAATACGCCCCGCCATCTCGCCGAGTTTTGGATGGTGGAACCCGAGATGGCGTTCTACGACATCAACGACAACATGGACCTCGCCGAGGAGATGCTGAAATACCTCACGCGCTACGCCCTGGAGCATTGCGCAGAGGATTTGCAGTTTCTCAACGACATGCACGACAAGGAGCTGCTCTCACGCCTTGACTTTGTGCTGAAGCACGACTTCAAGCGGCTCGGCTACACCGAGGCTATTGAAATTCTGAAGTCTTCGGGCGCGAAATTCGAGTTCCCCGTGGATTGGGGATGCGATTTGCAGAGTGAGCACGAACGTTTCTTGGTGGAGCAGCATTTCCACTGCCCGGTGATCCTCACGGACTACCCCGCGGAGATCAAGGCGTTCTACATGAAGCAGAACGAGGATGGGAAGACGGTGCGCGCCATGGATGTTTTGTTCCCAAAGATTGGGGAGATAATCGGAGGGTCGGAGCGCGAGGCGGACTACGGCAAGCTGAAGCGGCGCATCGAGGAGCTGCACATCCCGGATAAGGATATGTGGTGGTATCTTGACACGCGGCGTTTCGGCACGGTGCCCCATAGCGGCTACGGGCTGGGCTTTGAGCGGCTGATGCTCTTCATCACGGGTATGGGTAACATTCGAGATGTGATTCCCTTCCCGCGCACGCCGGGGCATTGCGAGTTCTAGCCAGCGCGTTTGCGGGGTAGTTTGGGCGGACAAACGGCTAAGGGGTAGTGGCGGTGGGTTTAATCGTCCCTTGGGATGGTGCGTAGAATGTGCACCGTTCCTGCCAGCGTGTGTTCCCATCGGCAGAACGGTTCCGCAGTAGTCGGGGTACTACCCTTGGATTTTTGCCTGAGAGTTAAGCCGGTCTAAAAGACTAATCTGTGTGACCCTTTGGTGTGTAAAACCGAAAATGCCCCTTTTATTATGGGGTGTACCCCTTACTGTTTTGCAGAAACGTGCAGCCCTGTATGCACCGCCACCTTCTAGCTTGCTGGGCTCCCCCATATGCCTTTCCAAATGCTCGCCGTAACCTGCACGCAATGCCTATAGACCCGCATAAAGTGCGCCGTAGTGCAGCCCCGTCCGTAGGACGGTCTCTCAATAGCCGGGGGTTTTCAAACCCCCGGATTCTTGCCTGGAAGGCAAGCCAGTCTGAAAGACTGACCCGCGT
>ERZ1673752.1963-NODE-1963-length-25514-cov-8.612632_pt1 | contig 25514 bp, 21 predicted proteins | sample MGYA00580195_ERZ1673752 | MGnify/ENA primary metagenome ERZ1673752 (study PRJEB41218, sample SAMN15661744) | gut metagenome | host: Homo sapiens | place: Canada: London | collected 2015-08-20/2019-03-30 | study: EMG produced TPA metagenomics assembly of...
CTATCTGCCTCCACCAAATAAGGCAATAGTTCCGGATCAATTTGACCCCGTTTACCCTGCGCACCCTTGGCTATCTGTTCGTACGGGTTAACCGCCGGCTGTTGGCTATCTTGGCTATTCACTAATCCCCCTTTTCGTCCGGCATATTACCTATACCGGATGAACCGCGGTGATGTTAATCTTCACGGCATCATCCGTGCCGGCCTGAACCTTAAGCTCCGTGGCCAAGACTTCATGGGCGATCATGGGCGCATGAGCCTGAACACTTTCGACTTTTTCTACGGGAACTTCCAACACTAACTCGATACGGTCAGAAACATGTAAATCCTGGGATTTACGCTCATCTTGAATAGAGCGTACCAAGTCGCGAGCATAGCCTTCGGCTTCTAGCTCGGGGGTGATCTCGGTATCGAGTACCACCACTGCCCCATCACCTAGCACCGTGGCCACCTGGCCATCTTCTACCTCTACCGTGGTAGACAGCGAGAACTGGTCTCCGCTTAAGGCAACCGGTTCGCCGTTAACTAGTACCTCGGGGAATACAACGTTTTCTCCCTCTTCGCGCCACTGGCCAGTCTTTTGCGCCTTAAATAGTTGGGATGTGGCTTTGCGAATCTCGGGAGCGAAGGCTTTGGGATTGAGTTTCAATTGCCGCTGCAGCTGCAAACCCGATTCCCTAGAAACCTGCAACACCACCTGTTTCACGTTTACTTCCCCGGCGATCAAATCGGAAAAGTCCGCCAGTTTTTGGCTACCATCATCGACAACCGTTAGGGACTGCAACGGTTGCCGCACCCGCAAACCATGGGTTTTACGCAGCGAATGCGCCGCCGAAACCACTTCGCGCACCATATCCATAGCCGACACCAAAGCCGGGTCATCCACCGTATCCGCTATTACCGGATAGTCGCACAGATGTACCGATTCTCCTCCGGTCAGTCCCCGCCAGATTTCTTCACTCACTAGCGGAGCTAGCGGTGCCATCACTCGCATCAAGACCTCTAGACAGGTGTAAAGCGTATCGTAAGCGGCGGCCTCCTCATTCCAGAAACGATCACGAGAGGTACGCACATACCAGTTAGTCATCAAATCCAGATACTCACTAACAGCCTCACAAGCCCCCGGAATATCGTAGTTATCCAGCAGCTCTTTAACATTTAGCGCCAGGTTACGGGTACGTGCCAACAGATAGCGATCCATTACTCCCAGCTGCTCCAAGGTCTTGGGATCCGCGAGATCCCAGGCTTTCGCCTGATAGCCGGCACCTTTATTACAAGAACCAGCGTAGAGGGCGAAGAAATAATAGATATTCCATAGCGGCAAAATCACGTGGCGCACCGTGTCGCGGATCCCCTCGCTCTTTACCACCAGGTTTCCGCCTCGCACTACCGGGGAGGACATTAGGAACCAACGCATGGCATCCGAACCGTAGGTGTCAAACACTTCGTTCACGTCCGGGTAGTTGCGCAGCGACTTCGACATTTTACGGCCATCATCGCCGAGCACAATCCCGTGGGAAACACAGGAAGTGAAAGCCGGACGATCGAACAGCGCCGTGGCCAGCACGTGCAGCAGGTAGAACCAGCCGCGGGTCTGCCCGATATATTCCACAATGAAATCACCAGGATAGTGATCCTCGAACCATTGCTGATTCTCGAAGGGGTAATGCACCTGCGCATAGGGCATGGAACCGGAATCGAACCAGCAGTCCAACACGTCAGGGATCCGGCGCATCATCGATTTACCGGTGGGATCATCCGGGTTAGGACGCACCAAAGTGTCAATAAATGGCCGGTGCAAGTCTTTAACTTCTACCCCGAAATCTGCTTCTAGTTCCGCCAGAGAACCGTAAACATCTACGCGCGGATAGTTGGGATCATCTGATTTCCACACCGGGATGGGGCTACCCCAGAAACGGTTACGCGAAATTGACCAGTCGCGGGCGCCTTCTAGCCATTTACCGAACTGTCCATCTTTAATATGGTCTGGAACCCAGCTGATCTGTTGGTTTAGTTCCACCATCCGTTCGCGGAAGTCAGTGACTTTTACGAACCAAGAGGAAACCGGTTTGTAGATTAGGGGTTTGCGGCAACGCCAACAGTGCGGATAAGAGTGGACAAAGGACTGTTGGCGCACCAGAACTGCCCGTTTTTCTTTCGGGGTGCGCGCCAAGGGGCCTTGGTCGTCCTCGTTACCCAGCCGGAAGTCGCGAATAATCTGTTTATTGGCATCAAAAATCTGCATCCCTTGATAGTCGGGAACCTCCGCAGTAAACAGCCCGGCATCATCTACCGGGGTCACGGCGTTAATCCCATTGGCGGTTAACAGGATCATATCGTCTTCGCCGTAGGGAGCCTGGTGTACCAGCCCGGTACCGTCAGTGGTGGTTACAAAGTCTGCCGCCAGCACGTGATAGGCCTTAGCTCCGGGGGTTTCGCCCTCACCCAGCTGGTCTTTAAAGTAATCAAAAATCGGCTCGTAGGAGCGCCCTACCAGATCAGATCCGGGGTATTCTGCCACGATTTGCGGATCTTCACCCAGCTCTTTAGCGTAGGCAGACAAAAGATCACGCGCAATAATAACTTTTTCCCCGGCAACCGGCGACTCTAAATCTGGGTCTACCTGCAGGGTTACATAGGTAATCTCCGGGCCGACTGCGATTGCCAAGTTAGAGGGCAGCGTCCAAGGGGTAGTGGTCCAAACCAGCGCCAGTTCCCCAGTTTCCAGCCGCAAGCCCACAGTCACGGTATTGTCTTGACGATCCTGATAAATATCGTCATCCATTTTGAGTTCGTGGTTCGACAGTGGAGTCTGGTCGTTCCAGCAATAGGGCAATACCCGAAAGCCTTCATAGGCCAAGCCCTTATCGTAGAGCTGTTTAAATGCCCAGATCACCGACTCCATATAGTTAACGTCAAGAGTCTTGTAGTCGTTGTCGAAATCCACCCAGCGTGCCTGGCGGGTAACGTATTCTTCCCACTCTTTGGTGTAACGCAACACCGATTCCCGGCAAGTCTGGTTAAACTTTTCAATCCCGATACCGTCAGGGCCTTCGATCTCAGATTTGTCTTCAATCTCTAAGATGCGTTCTGCTTCTAACTCGGCCGGCAAACCGTGAGTGTCCCAACCAAAACGCCGCTCCACCCGGTGACCTTGCATGGTCTGGTAGCGTCCCACCACATCTTTTACGTATCCGGTCAGCAAATGCCCATAGTGGGGCAAGCCGTTAGCAAAAGGAGGGCCGTCATAAAACACGAACTCGTTAGCGCCCGCATCCCCCGCATCTCTTTGGGCAATTGACTTGCGGAAAGTGTCGTTCTGCTTCCAATATTTCAAAGTCTCTTCCTCTAGCTGGGGAAAAGACGGATTGGCGGAAACATCGCCATCTTTATGCCGCGGATAGTAGCCCACGTTAAACCTCATCTATGTAGAGCCGTTACTGCCAGTGCCGGGACGAAGGCTTTCCAGCCCCGCGGTACCACCCCGCTTCACCCAAAAAAACTGGGCCTCATTAACGGCTATTACGGGCTTACCCGTCTGGTTCTACTGCCTGCACCCAGGGTTCTTCCAGAGGCTCCTCGGTGATAGCCGGATCAATGCCACTTCCCACAGCATAACCCGTTTAGGTATTTCTTTAAATTTTGTCCGCGCTAGGATAAGAACAGTTATTAAAAATCACTTTTTTAGGAGGACGCATGGCGAAGTTAGGGGTTATCGGGGTTGGCGCTATGGGAGGCGCGATCGTGCGCGGCCTACTATCCTCCGGAAAGATGCAGGCAGCCGACATTTTGGCGTTCAACCGTACCCGAGAACGCATGCGCTCCCTCGAGGACGAGTTTTCCCTCCCCATAGCCCCGGACGCCGCCACCGTAGCTCGGCAGGCAAAATACCTACTTCTAGGGGTAAAGCCCTATATGATTGCACTTTTACTGGATGAACTAGGCGACGCCCTCGCCGCGAAACCGGTAGTGATCTCGGTGGCTGCCGGGAAACCGCTGGCTGCCATCGAAGCGCATCTACCGGCACAAACCCCAGTGGTGCGGGTAATGCCGAATGTGAATGCGCAAATCAACCAGTCCATGTCCGGGATTGCTGCTAACCAGTACGTTAGCGACGACGCCCTCAGTGAAGTGCGCGCCATGTTCGATGCCATAGGTAAAACCGCGCTGGTACCGGAAGATCATTTCGCCGCTTTTGCCGCCCTTGCCGGGTGTTCGCCTGCCTGGATCTACCGATTCATTGATGCCCTCGCGCAGGCCGGGGTCGCCCACGGTTTTAAGAAAGAGGAAGCTACCCGGATAGTGGCGCAGGCAGTAGCTGGTTCAGCACAAAACGTCCTCGAGAATCTGCCCCAAGGTTTAAATCCCCAGGCGTTAGTGGATCAAGTGTGCTCCCCGGCGGGCACTACCGTAGCCGGCCTATTAGCTATGGAAGATGCCGGTTTTTCGGCAGCTGCCCGTGCCGCGGTAAATGCGGCGGTAGCCCGGGATCAAGAACTATCGGCGTCCTAACAATCCGCACCTTAAGGTAAATCCTGCGGTAAAGTAGAAACAGTTGGTATTTAAAGGCTGCTTTCAGATACCACAGCGCAATAGGGAGGTAACGATGACCACTCCAGGACACGAAGATAATCAGGGAATGAGTCTTTATGTAGTCCTCTACGACTATGATCCCAAGCTTGTGGAACTAAAAAAGGAGATCCGCACCGATCATCGTGCCTTTATGCACCGACTAAATAGCCTGGGTATGGTACTTTCTAGCGGCAGAACCACCAGTTTGAATGATCAGGGCTCGCTGACCATTATGCTAGCTCGCGACGCGGAAGAAGCTAAGCAGATCTTAGAAGACGACCCCTATGTGCAGGCAGGGATGGTAAAAAGCATCACGGTGCGGGACTGGTTTCCAGTGGTAGGCACGTTCGCCGATTGCTAACCCCACTTAAGACCGACGCGCTTGACATTATTCTCTGGCTATCAGGCGAGACCCCAACCTTTGGGGTAGGTTAGACCACCTGTGCTCTCCCCCGGTATCTTGGTTGGGTGAGCGTAAAGCAACGGTTAAGCCGATTCCTAGATCCCTTTATCCTTTCCATCCTGGCGATTTTGGTGCTCGGGATTCTGATTCCCGTACCTGCGGTGGTGGTTAGCGCCCTGAGCTATTTGGGAAACGCCTTAATCGTGTTGCTGTTTTTTCTCTACGGGGCGCGGCTTTCTACTAAAGAAATGTGGGAAGGGTTAAAGAACTGGCGTCTGCAAGGCGCAGTTGCGCTTTCTACCTTCGTGCTTTTCCCGTTGCTGGGAGTGGTAATGCACCCGCTAGATCTGAAACTCTTGGGACCGGTTTTCGCCCTGGGAACCCTCTATTTAACTTTGCTCCCCTCTACGGTGCAGTCCTCGGTAACTTTCACTTCTATTGCCGGCGGAAACATCGCAGGCGCTGTTTGCTCTGCCACCATCTCTAATATCGTCGGCATTATTCTCACCCCCGCCCTAGTGTTCATGGTGATGGGTAGATCCAGCGGCATCGAGGCCGCCCGGGTAGTAAACGTGCTGTTGCAACTGTTACTGCCTTTTGTTTTAGGGCAGCTAGTGCACCGCTATATCGGAAAGTGGTTAAATGAGCATCGCGCGCTTACCAAAGCCACCGACACCGGTACCATTTTGGCGATCGTAGCCTCTGCAGTTTGCGGAGCCACTGCCGGCGGCCTTTGGCAAAAAATCTCGGCCCCCCAAGTGGGATTACTGCTGGCGCAATGCCTGGTAGTGCTGACAATTATGCTCACCCTCACCTGGAATCTGGGACGCTGGCTATCCTTAGAGCGCCGAGACCGGATCGTGCTTTTGATGTGCGGATCCAAAAAATCCCTGGCTACTGGCCTGCCCATGGCAGCCATTATTTTCCCGCCCGCTACCGTGGCGGCGGTGACTATCCCGGTGATTGTATTTCACCAATTTCAGTTACTGGTGTGCGCAGTTTTGGCGCGCCGCCTGGCTGCTAAACCCGCTTAATCTAAGCTGCCAGGCGGGTAGTACATAAGCCAGGCCGCCCCTACCAGGTAGGGGCGGACTCCAAGTTTTTAGTGAGGTTAGTCTTCTTCATCCTCGGGTACAAAGTCAACCCCGCTCTCTTTACGCTGTTCGGGCGTAATTGGTGCCGGAGCATCGGTTAGCGGATCGTAGCCACCCCCGGACTTGGGGAAGGCAATAACGTCGCGAATCGAATCCGCATGGGTCATCAAAGACACGATCCGATCCCAACCGAACGCGATTCCGCCGTGGGGAGGAGCCCCATACTTGAAGGCATTCAGCAAGAACCCAAACTTTTCTTGGGCTGCCTCCGGCGACAATCCCATCACCTTGAAAATACGTTCCTGTACGTCGCGGCGGTGGATACGGATAGAGCCGCCTCCGATTTCATTACCGTTAAGCACAATATCGTAGGCGTAGGCCAGGGCATTACCCGGATCTTCCTCGAAGCGGTCAAGCCATTCCGGTTTAGGAGAAGTAAAGGCGTGGTGCACCGCTGTCCAAGCAGAACCTCCCAACGCCACATCCCCTTCCGCTTTCGCGGCCGCAGAAGGCTTAAACAATGGAGCGTCGACCACCCACACGAACTTCCATTCATTCGGGTCTAGCAGGTTGCAGCGGGCGCCGATTTCCAGGCGTGCTGCCCCCAGGAGGGCGCGGGCTTCATCAATCTTGCCGGCGCCAAAGAAAATACAATCCCCTGGTTTAGCTCCGGTTGCCTCAGCTAGTCCCTCGCGCTCCGAATCCGTGAGGTTCTTCGCTACCGGCCCCGACAGAGTGCCGTCATCTTCTACCTTTACGTACGCCAGTCCTTTACCGCCGCGCGAACGCGCCCAATCTTGCCACTTATCGAAAGTCCGCCGCGGTTGGGAGGCACCTCTCGGCATCACGACTGCACCCACGTAGTCGGCATTGGCAAACACCCTAAAGGGGGTGTCTTTGAAGTAATCAGTAAGGTCAGTAAGTTCCAGACCGAAGCGTAAATCTGGTTTGTCAGTGCCGAACCGCGCCATCGCATCCGCGTAAGTCATATGGGGAATCGGGGTTTCGATATTGACATCAATCAGCTTGAAGATGTTAGTGAGTACCTGTTCAGCTACTTCAATAACGTCCTCTTGCTTAACGAAACTCATTTCCACGTCCAGCTGGGTAAACTCTGGCTGGCGATCAGCGCGGAAGTCTTCGTCGCGGTAGCAGCGGGCAATCTGATAGTAGCGTTCCATTCCCGCCACCATCAGTAGCTGTTTAAATAGCTGGGGAGACTGAGGCAAGGCATACCAAGAGCCCGGGGCTAGGCGAGCTGGAACCAAGAAGTCCCGCGCGCCCTCGGGAGTAGAACGGGTCAAAGTCGGGGTTTCAATCTCCACGAAACCTAGAGAATCTAAAGTATCGCGAGTGACTTTAGAAACCTGGGAGCGCAGACGCAAACGCTTTTGCATCTCCGGACGGCGCAAATCCAGGTAACGATATTTCAGGCGGGCGTCCTCACCAACTTTCCCAGAATCCTCCGCATGTACCGAAACCTGGAAAGGTAGTGCCGCTGCCGGGTTCAATACCTCAACTTCATCGGCGTAAACCTCAATTTCGCCGGTAGGCAGTTCCGGGTTTTCGTTGCCCTCCGGGCGGGGATGTACCTCGCCTTTGATCCGCAGAACATATTCGCTGCGCAGCTCATGAGCGATTTTTTCGTCATGAATAACTACCTGCGCCACCCCGGAAGCGTCCCGTAAATCAATGAAGCACACTCCCCCATGATCACGGCGGCGATCCAGCCATCCCGCAAGTTCTACTGTTTGTCCCACCAGGTCGCGGTTTAGAGTTCCCGCGTCATGCGTTCTGAGCAATGCTATTCCTTTCCTCATCTAACTGTTAATAGTTTAGCCTCCCGGACGAGTGGGAGGGATTTCCCGCCGGGGTTGGTGTCGCGTTTCACTGGCTGGGATTTATCCACTTGCCTGCTACCTCCGGTAACGTTAAAGCGAATAACATTTAAGCAGACAGGCATAAAAATGAGCGAAATAGTCGCGGGGGCGAGTGCGCCCTCTTTTGAATCCCAAACCGATCTGGAAACTGCAGGACTTAGTCTAGAGCCCAGCTCCATAAGTACGCAGGTAGATCCCGTCGATGAACAGGCGTCTTCCAAAGACGCCTCCTTCTTTTCCGACTTAGGGTTGCCGGAGATTATTTTAGACACCTTAGCAAATATGGGATTTACCGAGCCCACCCCGATCCAGCGGCAAGGCATCCCGCCCTTGATGTCTGGGCGGGACGTAGTCGGGATTGCGCAAACTGGAACCGGGAAAACTGCCGCCTTTGGACTGCCGATTTTGGCCGCCTGCAATATGACTCCGCAGGTACAGGCCTTAATTCTGGCTCCTACCCGCGAGCTAGCTGCCCAGTCCGCTAACGCGCTCACCGACTTTGCGCGCGGATTAAAACTAAAAATAGTGCCGGTTTATGGGGGTGCCTCCTATGGCCCGCAGATTTCGGCTTTGCGGGACGGGGCACAAATCGTGGTCGGCACTCCGGGACGGATTATAGATTTAATGGAGCGCGGGGAACTAGACTTATCGGCGCTCAGATTCTTCGTCCTAGATGAAGCAGACGAGATGCTGCGCATGGGATTTTCCGAGGACGTGGACCAAATCGCTAGCGGCGCTAACCGGGATGCCATTCGCGCCCTCTTTTCTGCCACTATGCCTCCCGCAATCAAACGGATCGCAGAGCGTCACCTGTCCGATCCTGTAGAGATTTCGATCGCGCCGCAATCGTCCACCGTTGAAACGGTAAATCAGACCTATGCGGTAGTGCCTTTCAAATTCAAATCCGAGGCTTTATGCCGCGTACTAGCCCTCAGTGAAGCCGAGGCTTCCATCGTGTTTGTGCGTACCCGGATCGACGCCGAACAGGTGGGAACCGAACTTCAAAACGCCGGATTCTTAGCGGCCGCTATCAGTGGAGATGTAGCCCAAGCAGAGCGCGAACGGATTGTAGCCCGCCTGAGAGAAGGCACCTTAGATGTATTGGTGGCCACTGATGTAGCTGCTCGCGGCCTGGATGTTGACCGCATCGGATTAGTAGTCAACTATGACGTACCGCGCGAAGCCGAAGCCTATGTGCATCGCATTGGCCGCACTGGAAGAGCTGGACGCGAAGGAACCTCCCTCACTTTCTTTACCCCGCGGGAGCGCCCTCGCAAACGGGTAATTGAAAAACTCACCGGCGAAAAAATGACCGAAGTTTTTATTCCTTCTCCCGACCAAGTAGCGCAGGCACGAGCGAATCGGATGACCGAACAGATTGGCCGGCGCCTAGAAAAAGGGGAAATGGAAGTCTACTATGACGCTATCCAAGACCTGGTAGTGGCAAAAGGTATGGATATTGGGGATGCGGCGGCCGCCCTCCTGGCCTTAGCGAGCGGAGATTTTGGACCAAAGAAACGCAAACTGGAATTCCGGGTTCGCCGGGAGGAAAAGGTAGACGAATTAGGGCGCTTCATCTCCGCCAGGTTCGAAGAAGGCCGCGAAAAAGAAGCAGGCACGAGCACCCGAGGAAAGGGAGCCGCCCGCCGCCACTTCTCCTCCAGTTCTTCTCGACGCTATCGAGTAGAGGTAGGACGCCGGGATCGAGTAAAACCCGGAGCTATTGTGGGGGCAATCACCGGAGAAGGTGGCCTAAAAGGCGGTGACGTGGGGCATATCGATATTTTGCAGAGTTTCTCGCTAGTAGAGATGGCTCGTCCGCTTTCCCCGGAAACTATCCGTAAGATTGCCAAAGCCCGGGTGTCCGGGCGCACCCTCCGGATGCGCGAGGACGAAGGTCCGGGTAAACATAGCGGTAAAAAGCACGCGAAAAAACGTGATTTTAAGCGGAAGCGTCGAGGTTAGACCCTGCCGGTTTTTAAAGCATAGTCCTGGTTAAGCCGCGCTACCGGCTCGGCACTCTTGAGGGCGCAGCAGGTTTGGGCTCGCCGATCCTAAAGTGCTGGACTATACCTGGAGACTTTAGGCTTATCCAGCCAGGCAGCTGCCCGAATCTACCTGTTGTTCTTCCGTGGTTTCCAGGCTAACCTGTCCTTTAACTTTTACGTCTTTACCAAAGGTAAAGGGACCGGTGACCTTAAAACCGGTAGCCTGCCGCAGGGAGGGCACGCCCTCCGGAAAGCGCGCCTCAAAATCAGAGATCTTCTTAAAGTAATGGGAATCCAAATCCACTGCTACTTCTTGTTCATTAACTTTGCGCAGGTGATAGTCAGCGCCCAGATCGTAAATATCAGAACGCAACAAAGTTAGTTCATTAGTGGTTTTAACTGGTAAGAAGCGGCTGCGCGGTACCAAAATGGCAGTCGCTCCCTTAAAGGAAGCAATCGCCGCCCCCATCGCGGTTTCCATTTGGATAACCGCTGGGCTCTCCGGATCGGAAGGATCAACCGTCTTGTGGTTGGCGATCAGGGGCAGCCCCAATACCGCGTTTCTTTCTACCAAGGCATCCCGTAGTTTCACCAGGTCAAACCATAGATTATTAGTATGGAAGAACGGATGGCGATGCTCATCGGTAAAGTAATCCATCTGCTCGGGCGGAGTCTGGGCGGTATCCCGTAAAATCAATTGCCCATCTGCCTTACGGATCGCTAAATGCCCTCCTTTGCGATCATTAATAGTACGCACGCAAAGCTCTGCTGCATAAGGGGCACCACTCGCCGCGAACCAGCCCGCGATTTCCGCATTCGGGGTAGCCCCCAAATTGTCGGAGTTAGAAGTCATCGCATAGCGATAACCCGCATCAATGAGTTTATCTAACAATCCAGAACCATACAGGGCGGTGTAGATATCACCGTGACCAGGCGGACACCACTCTAAAGAGGGATCTTTTTCCCAAGAAACCGGGGTCAAATTATCGGCTCGCAGTTTCGGTTCTTGATTTTGCAAGAAGTCCAGTGGTAAACCAGCAACTTCAATGTCCGGGTAGCGCGTCAAGGCTGCCAAAGTATCCGCTTGAGTACGGAAAGAATTCATAAAAATCAGGGGCAGGCTTACCCCGTAGTCTTTACGGGCAGCCAGCACCTGTTGACAGATGATATCTAGAAAAGTGAGCCCCTCACGCACCGGTAACAAAGACTTAGCTTTATCCATCCCCATGGAGGTCCCCAATCCCCCATTGAGTTTAATCATCACGGTTTTAGCAAGCGCATCCTGTGCCTGCTGCGGGGTGACCTGATTATCTTCCAGACGATCAACGCTGGTCAGCGGGGAAATTGTTTCCTCGGGAATAAAACCAGTGTGTTCACCTTCTAACACCTGGTAGTAGTGAGAAAAAACTGAGATTGCGGCGGGGCTAACCCCGGCTTTCTCCATTTTTTGTTTCGCCTGAGATAATCCTGCCTTGCTCATCTAAAACCTCTTTGTTTTCGTTTTGCCTCTAAAAGGACTCCACTTGCTTTAGCCAAGCCTCCCGAGCTTTAAGGGATTCTTGTAGCTCTGCCGCTTTCTTGGTATCCCCGTCAGCTTCTGCCTGGGCAATCTCCGCCTTAATCTGGTCGATAAGATCTTTAAGCTGTCCGGCCATGCCTGCGGCGCGCGCCTTGGTTTCCGGGTTGGATTTACGCCAGATTTCCTCTTCCAAGTCGCGTAGGTGATCCTCTACTGCTCGCATTCTCCGTTCCACACGATCAATATCGGCGCGCGGAACATGGCCGATCTCGTCCCATTGCTCTTGTAAAGGTCGCAGGCGAGACTTGATCTCTTCTACGTCGGTGAGCTCTTTGAGGGCTTCCGCCTTTACCAGTAGAGCTTCTTTCTTCGCCAGGTTCTCCCCTTCTAGAGCATTGACGGCTTCGCTTTGGGCATTACGAGCGTCAAAGAACTTTTGCTGCGCCCGGTGGAACCGTTGCCAGAGGGCATCATCATCTCGGCGGGACGCTCGTCCCGCGCTCTTCCAACGCTGCATCAAATCCCGGTAGGCGCGAGCTGTTTCACCCCAGTTAGTAGAATCCGAGATCGCTTCGGCCTCTGCGATTAATTTTTCTTTCGCGGCCTTGGCCTGCGCCTGGGTGGCATCTAATTCGGTGAAGAAGGCACGGCGCTTCTTATCAAACGTGGATCGAGCACTAGCAAAGCGTTTCCAGAGTTCATCTTCTACGCCCCGATCAATTCGCGGACCGGCATGCTGCAAGCGTTTCCACTCGTCCAACAGGTCGCGGAGCTCTTTTCCGGAATTTTTCCACTGGGTGCGAGCAGAATCTTGCGCAGCGATTTCCTCGGCTCGTGTTACTACTTTTTCGCGGTTTTTACGGGCTTCTTCTTTCGCCTCAGCCCGCTGCGCGGCGGCCTCTTCCTTACGCTTATCAGCTTTTTCCTGCAGCTGCGCAACTTTTTCCCGCAGTGCCGGGAGATCACCCACTGCAGCCGGCTCACTAACCTGTTCGCGCAGCGACTTCATGGTCTGGTCTATCTCGCGTTCAGCTAGTCTGGGGAGCCGTTCGGCAAACAGTGACACTTGGGCAGCTATATCCAGGTAGCGCCGCACATAGATATTAAGGGGATTGTCGGGAACCTCTGCCGGGAACTGTCCTATCTGGCGTTCTGCTTCACCATCTTTGACCCAGACACGTCCTTCGTCATCAACGCGCCCAAAAGGCAAGGCTGCAGAAAAATCAGGGGTTCTTACCGGCTTTACCGGCTGGTTATCCTTCGCTAAGCGAATCTTCCCCGGGGTGGGTACGGGTTTGGGCTTCGGAGCGTTATCGGGCTGTTCAGTCACTAATTTTTCCTTAAATCAGTTATTTTAACGGCTAGGATTAGCCGCCTGCGCGCGGAGCTTATTGCTCCTTAACCATATTATGCCCTAGAGCAACTAAACCACCAAGGACGCACATCCTTTAAGATAAACCTATGCGGATCGAAAAGTTTTATGCACCCTACTATGGCGAAAACCCCTATTTACTCTTAGCTCCCGGCAGCCGGGAAGCCCTGGTGGTAGACCCCGGATCCGGCGCCTTGGATCAGCTGCAAGTTACGCTGCAGCGCCTAGAGGTAACCGTGGCAGCGGTGCTGTGCACTCATGGACACGCCGACCATATTTGGGATGCCCACGCTATTGCGGGCAAGGCTCCGGTCTATATACCGGCTCCCGATGAGTATCGTTTCCACCCCGAAAAGCTGGATCCTCGCGAACGTACCGAGCACGAACTATCGCTCTCCCCTTGGAAAGAACCTGAAAACTTGCAGGTATTGCCAACGATCGCTACCAGCGAAGGGGCAGAACTTGCGCCGGGAATTTTTATGCGAGCGGTTCCCGCTCCCGGGCATACGGAAGGATCCACACTATTCCTTTTCGAAGCCGAGACCCTGTCTGGCAATACAAAGCAGGAAATGCACGCTATTTACGATCAGTGGCTAGACGAATCCGGACAGGAAAAACCGGCTCCTCGCCAGCTGGCTTTATCAGGAGACGTAATCTTTGCCGGATCAGTAGGTCGCACTGATCTGCCCGGCGGTGATTCCCAACAGATGCTGCATACTTTACGCACCCTACAAAATGTGATTCATCCGGATACCCTGCTACTTCCCGGACACGGACCGGCAACGGTATTTGGGTTGGAAAAAGCCCACAACCCCTTCTTGGCGCAGGCTAGATACCAGGGATAATAGTTTTCCACAGTCGCAATAGGTTTTCGTTTTCCTTACCAGGCGTTGGCAGCTTTGTTTCAGGTTGCTCGCGGAGCCAGGCTAAATCCATGGAAGCAATTCTGGTTGATGCCTTGGGAAACCAGTCGCTGCAAGGGGCAGCGCGATCCTCCCTACTGCGCGGCAGTCGGTTTATTAATAGCCATTGCGGAGCGGTTGATTTACTGGCCGAGCCGGTTACTTTAGCCTCCATCTATGGACGTGCCCTATTTTTGGCTCCCCTGGTTCCTAAGGGCTGTTTCCTGTCGGCTCACTCCGCCGCCTGGGTTTGGGCAGGAAACTCCCTTCCCCCACAGACGATTTATATCGCGAGTTTTCGCCGTCCCCGGCGCGCAGCCGATTGTCGCTACTGGATCCAACTAGATACGCCCTCACAGCTGCGCCTGAAGCAACAGGGAATTTACGCAATCGGGTGCCTTAGAGGAGGCGGCGACTTAAAGAGCCAACCAGCTTGGTCCAGCCTGGGCTCAACTAATGATTTTGTGCGTATAGGGAAAGTCGATCTGCTTAGCCCGCTAGCTGCTCTGAACTATTGTGATCAACACCCCCACCTGGCTGGTAAGGACTGTTGGAACCGCGCCCTTCTATTGGCTTTGGCTGACAGGTTGTTTCCGCAAAGTACCGGTGGTGCGTTTTGCTAAAAACACCCCCGGGATCTTTTGGATATCATTCAAAATCGCGTGCAGATAACGCGAATCTGCCACTTCGAAGGTGTAACGGGAAGTAGCTACGCGATCCGAAGAAGTGTTCATTGCAGCCGCCAAGATATTAGCGCGATAATCTGCCAATACCTGGGTAACGTCATTAATTAGTCCCTCGCGATCAAGCGCCTGAATCTCAATTTCAACCTGGAACTTTGCAGTCGGATGCTCTGCCCAAGAAACTGGCACCACCCGCTCGGGATGAGCCATAAGGTTTTGAGCGTTAGAACACTCCTCCCGATGGACGGAAACGCCATGACCCCGGGTAACAAACCCCACGATTTTATCGCCTGGCAGGGGGTTACAGCAGCGGGCAATCTTCGTCCAGATTTCTCCCTGTTTCATCCCTTCTACTTGGATCCCGGTTCCTTCGTTACCACCGCTAGGGCGCGCCTCGACTTGTTCGGGAAGCACAGCCTCCGACAAGGTTTCTTCCGCGCCGTCTTCTCCCCCGGCATTTTCCATGAGTTTTTCAACCACATGTGCTGGCGAAACATGGTGGCTACCGACAGCCGCATAGAGGGCAGAAATATCGGAATACCCCATGCCGGAGGCGAGGGCGGTCATAGTGTCATGACTCATCAGGCGCTGCAACGGCAGATTTTGCTTGCGCATATAGGAGGAAATAAGACCTTGACCTGCTTCGATAGCCTCTTCACGACGTTCTTTAGAGAACCAGGCCTTAATTTTATTGCGTGCGCGCGGACTGGCCACAAACTTTAACCAATCCCGAGAAGGCCCAGAGTTAGGAGAGCGGGAAGTCAGCACCTCAACGCTATCCCCATTTTCCAATTTGGTATCTAGAGGCACCAGTTTTCCGCCAACTTTCGCCCCCACGGTGCGATTGCCCACCTCGGTATGTACCGCGTAAGCAAAATCTACCGGTGTAGCCCCAGCGGGTAACTCTTTAACTTCCCCGGCCGGGGTGAACACATACACCCGGGAACCGGACATTTCATAGCGCAACGAATCCAAAAATTCGCTCGGGTCTTGGGTTTCCTTTTGCCAATCCACCAATTGACGCAACCAACCCATTTCACCGCTATCAGCCAATACCCCTTTGGTATCACCGGCAGATTTAGCGTTGGGGTTTTCTTTATAACGCCAATGAGCCGCGATTCCGTATTCTGCGCGGCGATGCATCTCCCAGGTACGAATCTGGATTTCTACCGGTTTTCCCCCAGGACCTACCACCGTAGTATGTAGCGACTGATAAAGATTGAATTTGGGCATCGCAATATAGTCTTTGAAACGCCCTGGGATCGGGTTCCACCGGGCATGCATTTCCCCAAGAACCGCATAGCAATCCCGTACCGTATCTACCAGTACTCGCACCCCAACTAGATCATAAATATCGTCAAAGTCGCGGCCACGCACAATCATCTTTTGATAGATGGAATAGTGATGTTTCGGGCGGCCAGTTACTTGTCCCGCAATCTTATTTACCCGCAGGTCTTCTTTGATCTTGTCGATTACTTCGCTCAGGTACTTTTCTCGCTCCGGGGCCCGTTCATGCACCAGGTTATCGATTTCTTCATACAGGTCTGGGTAGAGAGTTTTGAAGGCCAGATCTTCTAACTCCCATTTGATGGTGTTCATCCCCAGGCGATGCGCGAGAGGGGCAAAAATCTCTAGGGTTTCCCGCGCCTTGTTTTGCGCCGACTTGGGAGAAACATATTTCCAGGTGCGGGCATTGTGGAGGCGGTCACCCAGTTTTATCACCAGTACCCGAATATCACGGGACATGGAGATAATCATTTTGCGCACAGTTTCGGACTGCGCCGCCTGCCCGTAGGTAACCTTGTCAAGTTTAGTTACCCCATCAACCAGGAGAGCGATTTCTTCCCCAAAATCGGCAGTCAGTTGCTCCAGGGTATAGTCGGTGTCCTCTACCGTGTCATGCAGGAGCGCCGCCGCCAAAGTGGTGCTGGTCATCCCAATTTCTGCCAAGATAGTGGCCACCGCTACCGGATGGGTAATATAAGGCTCCCCAGATTTACGAAACTGTCCTTCATGGCAGCGTGAGGCCGTCTGATAGGCGCGTTCAATCAAGGAAATATCGGCTTTAGGATGATTGGCACGCAGAGCGCGCACCAAGGCTTGAATATGGGGATCAATGTTCTTTGAACGCCCAGTTAACCAGGCCAAAGAAGCACGCACCCGCGAGGACGGAACCGCGCTGGCGCCCTCATCGGGAGTGATAGAACTCATGTACCTAGTTTAGTGACCCCCAGTCATTTCCCCAACTCGTTGGCAAGACGCTTACTAATCAGTCAATATCATTATTGGTTTTAGCAGGTTTTCTAGTGGTATACAGATTAATCAGCAAAACAGTTCCTATTGAAAAACAAGTTAAGAATGCTGCAGGATAAACTACCGGAACAAAATAGGCCGATAGCAACGCGGAGAATACCAGTAAGAACACGCTAAGAATCGTGCAGATTACTTCAGCTTTACGCGAGGGTAGTTGCTTAAAAGGTAGCAATAAACACAGGCAAATACCCGACAGTACTGCCAGCAGGATTAGCAACGCTACAGCCTTAGGAGAAAAATAGTTAAAGCGCACTAGCTCCGGATTGTAGGAGCGATGCCAATAATCAACAAAAACCGAGATTAAAGGCATGAGACACAAGCTGGCTGCTAACCGTGGAAACCACCAGGAACTTTTCATTAGTCTTCCCCTGCTCAAAGATAATAATAGCAGTGTAAACTAACGTGTCTAAGAATTAAAGGGTTTTTATAGGATTACTATAAGTTTCCGATAGTCCTACCCCTAGATCAGAGTGAGCGCTTCACATTCTAGGTCGCCGATGTGATCACGCCCATCGAGTTCTTCCAGCTCCATCAAAACGCACACCGATTCTACGATTCCACCCGCACGTTTGATCAGCGCCGCCGAAGCATTTACGGTGCCACCAGTAGCCAAAACGTCATCGAGTACCAAGACCCGCGCGCCCTCTTTAATAGAATCCGGCTGTAGTTCCATCCGGGATTTACCATATTCGAGGCCGTAGTCGATCCCAATTACCGGACCGGGAAGTTTCCCGGCTTTGCGGATCATTAAGGTACCTAGACCCAGTTCCACCGCTACTGGAGCCGCAATTAAGAATCCGCGGGACTCCAGACCGGCAACTAAATCGACCCGACCGCGGTAAAAGTCGGCTAGCCCTTTCACCAGCTGGGAAAACGCTTCCCCGTTAGCCAATAGCGGGGAAATATCCCGAAAGAGTACCCCGGTTTGCGGAAAATCCGGTACATCACGCAGATTTTCGCGAATAATTTTTCCTAAGGGAGCCAGTTTGGGGTTTATCATCGTTTACTCCTGGGAGTGCGTTTGGGTTGTGCCTGTTGTCCCTGGTGATGCCCAGCTTTCAAAGGCTGTGCCACCCGGGAAAGCTCAGTTTCCTTGCCCTCAACTTGGTAGCTGCCCCCAGCCCGTTTCTCCAGTACCTTTTGGGTGTGGCTGGAAATTTTTTCGGTGCGCGACCGCAGCACCATCAGCATAGAGGGAGCAATCAGAATCGAAGACAAGGTACCGGCGATCATCCCTACAAATAATGCTAAGGAAATATCACGCAGGGTGCCGCCCCCGAGAGTGATCCAGGAAATCAGCAGAATCGAGGTAACTGGTAGTAGCGCCACCACAGAAGTATTGATCGAGCGCACCAGGGTCTGGTTGATCGCCAGGTTAACGATCTCGCCGTAAGTAGAGCGGGTCTGCTGTTCGAAATCAACCGAAAGTTCACGAACTTTATCGAAGACCACCACGGTGTCATAGAGGGAGTAACCCAAAATGGTAAGCACCCCGATAATGGTGGCCGGGGAAATCTCTACCCGAGTCAGTGCCAAAACCAGACCGGTGATTAGCACGTCATGGCACAGCGCGAACAACGCCGAGAATGCCATCGTCCAAGTTCTAAAGTATGCCCACAACATCAGGGCTACCAGAACAAAGAAAATCACCAAAGATTGCAGCGCCTTATAGGTCACGTCCGCGCCCCAAGACGGGCCAATCGTAGTCGCCGCTACCTTAGCCTCTGGCACGTTATAGGCTTTAGCTAAATCCGAAACCACCTGGCGTTTATCAGTGACATCTAGGGAAACTGATTGCACCCGAATCGAGGAGGCTCCCACCGAGTTAACCGAAGAGCCCTTCAACTTAGGATTCGCATTTACTACCTTTTGTGCCGGGGACTGATCTCTGCCCGCCACTGAAGAAACCGTAAACTCGGTCCCTCCTTTAAAATCAATGGAACGCTCCAACCCCAGTACCGACATAGCCAGTACCGAAATCAGCATTAGCGCCGCCCCCGCAATCAGCAGGTATTTACGGTTGTCAATGAACCGGTAAGACTTGCGACCAGAATAGAGGGCGTTACCCCAACTTGCGAAACTCACTTTTCTTCCTCCTGGTCCGTCGCGGATACTGACGCTAACTCATCTGTGGCAGCATCATCCTGGTTGGAATCCTCGCTTGACACCTCTGATTGCCCAGCTTTGCTCTTAACGGGCTTGTTTGAATCTTCTTCCGGCTTAGTTTTGTAAACGGAGCGAATCTTACGTACTTGCCCCGCGCCTACATACCGATAGGTTCCCCGCTGAGCCCCCAAGTGTTCCGGATCAAGGCCAGATAGTTTATGACCCTCACCGAAGAACTTAAAGCGCAGCAGCCAGACCATCATCGGGTGGGTGAAGATGAAGATTAGCGCCAAGTCAATCAAGGTGGTGATCCCCAAGGTGAAAGCGAAGCCCTGCACCCCGCCAACCGCCAGGAAGTAAAGTACGCAAGCGGCTAGCACGTTCACCAAGTCGGAGGTAACGATCGTGCGTTTCGCCCGATCCCAACCAACGCTGACCGCGCTAGATAGTGCTTTACCATCACGAACCTCGTCACGAATCCTCTCGAAGTAGATAATGAAGGAGTCCGCGGTGGTACCGATGGACACGATCACGCCCGCAATACCGGCTAGGGAGAGGCGGTACCCCATCGACCAGGACAATAAAGTCAAAGTCAGATAAAGCAGTACCCCCGCGCTCACCAGGGAGCCTACTGCTACAACTGCTAGGCCACGGTATTGCCAGATCAGGTAGAACACCACTAAAATCAAACCAATAATACCGGCGATAACCCCATAACGTAGCTGGTCAGAACCTAAAGTTGCTGATACCTGCTGTTCGGATTGCACATCGAAGTTAAGAGGCAACGAACCGAACTTTAACTGGTTAGCTAAGGCAGTCGAAGATGAGCGGGTGAAAGATCCCGAAATTTCAGCTTTACCATTAGTAATCGCGTTGTTTACTCCGGGAGCTGAAACCACCAATCCATCCAGCACAATCGCGAAGCGGTTCTTGTCATTGGTTTGCCCCGCCGGTAAACCGTTTTCTCCGGGGACCGGTTGCTGACGGTACTTCATCATCCGGGTGGTAATATCCGCAAACTGAGAAGCACCCTGTTTATCGAAAGCTAAGCTCACTATCCACTGTCCGGTGGACTGTCCCGAGGCTCCGGTTCCCATACCAGATTCTGCAGAGGAAATTCGAGCACCTGAAACCTCTGCCGGCGAAAGAATATATTTTTCCTGTCCTTCGCTAGAGCAGGCTACCAGCGGTTTTTTAATATCTCCCGAAGAGCCGCCCTCCAAAGAGCTCTTTTGCTGACAATCTTTGGCATAGAATTCTTGCAAAACTTTTTCGGTAATCCAGGCATCATCCGAATTGTCTTTCGGCTGGCTGGTAGGCTGATCGCTGATCTTACCGTCATGGTTTAGATCCGCCAATTCTTTAGCGAAAGCTTGCGGATCAATATTTGCCGATTGTGCCTGCTTCTTGCCAGCTTGTTGCTGCTGTGCCTGCTGAGCGATCACCGATTGGGGAACCCCCGGAGCCGAACGAAGCACCGCCCGGAAATACAACTCGGCAGACTGGCGCACCAAATCCAAGGTTTCTTTCGAAGGGTTACCGGGTAAGGACACCAAAATATTGGAGTTACCCTGAGAGGTAATCTCCGCTTCGGAAACTCCGGAAGCATCAACACGCTGCCGAATAACCTCAATCGCTTGCGTAATATCCTCAGCCGTAACCGCGCGTTTCGCTCCGGAAGCAGCGTTAGCTTTCGGGGTGAGGATCAGCTGCGTACCCCCCTCTAAATCGAGAGCTAAGGAGGGAGTCGGTTTAGCCTTCTTAGTGAGCACGCCCACCAGCAAGGTTCCCGTTAAAGCCAGCACAAGTACCAGGAAAAACGCCAGTGTGCGTCCGGCGTGATATTTTTTCTTCGCCAATGTTGTTCTTTCCGTTATCTACGGGGATTATTCTTCGCTATTTAGTTATTTTCGCTTGATTCGCTATCAGAGGACGCAGCCTCGCTTTTTCCCTCGTCAACTGGGGTTTCTTCTGTCGGGGAATCTGCCGCCGGATCCTTAGCATTTTCGTCGTTATCTGCTTTGTCTGCGCCGGCGTCCTCGGAGTTGGTATCCGCGGCATCGGGAGCGAACGGGGGGTTTCCTACGCTGACAATCGCCCGGGATGTCCACAGAGTTTCGGTTCCATCCGAGGTCTCGAGCACGATTACGTCCCCATCGGTCTCTACATAGCGTCCATAAAAACCTGAGGTGGTCATCACCCAGGCGCCGGGCACCATATCGTTAGCTAGTTTGTCGCGCTGCTCTGCTTGTTTCTTCTTGGCATTGCGTGAAGAAAAAATCATCATCAATAAGAATGCGCCGATAACGGCTAGAAGTACTCCACTTCCCATTGTTAACCTTCCAGTCTAAAAATCTTTAACCTTAATGATTCTAAGCGTTAAAGGACGTCAGTTTCATCTTTCGTTGCCGGTTTTGGGCGGTTTTGTGACCAGTTGCCCCCTGATTCACTTCCCGGCAAGTCAAAAAGTGAGGCTTCCGCCCCGCGGTTTGGGGCAGTGATGCCCAGGTGAGTGAACGCATTATCGGTAGCTACTCTCCCGCGAGGAGTCCGCGCAATGAAGCCTTCCCGAACCAGGTAAGGCTCCGAAACAGTTTCTACGGTTTCGGGTTCCTCCCCCACGGAAACCGCCAAAGTGGTCAGGCCCACCGGTCCGCCGGCAAAGCGTTTGCATAGCGCCTCTAAGACCGAACGATCCAAACGATCCAAACCGGCCGGGTCTACCTCAAACAGGTCGAGGGCGGCTTTAGCGGCTTCCAAAGAGAGGGTGCCGTCTCCATGTACCTGGGCATAGTCGATTACTCGGCGGAGCAAACGGTTAGCAATTCGGGGGGTTCCTCGCGAACGCGCCGCCATTTCTGAGGCTGCCTGGGGATCTAGTTCCGCCTCCATCAGCCGCGCCGATCGGGTCAAAACTTGTTCTAATTCGGCGGTGCTGTAATAGTCTAAATGAGCAGTAAAACCAAACCGATCCCGCAAAGGTGCAGGTAGCAATCCAGAACGAGTAGTAGCGCCCACTACCGTAAATGGGGGCAGGGTTAAGGGAATCGAGGTCGCACCCGGGCCTTTACCCACCACCACATCGACGCGAAAATCTTCCATCGCCAGGTAGAGCATTTCTTCGGCAGTGCGCGCCAAGCGGTGGATCTCGTCGATAAACAGCACGTCTCCCTCTTGCAGAGCGGAAAGAATCGCAGCTAAATCGCCCGCGTGTTGAATCGCCGGCCCGGAGGTGAGCCGCAGGGAAGTTCCGGTCTCGTGGGCAATAATCATCGCCAGGGTAGTCTTTCCTAAACCAGGTGGCCCGGCTAAAAGTACATGGTCAGGGGTAGCTCCCCGCCCGATTGCCGCTTTGAGCACCAAATCCAATTGGCGGCGGATTTTTTCTTGCCCTACGAAAGAGTCCAGATCTTTGGGGCGCAGCGCTGCCTCGGCGGCTCGCTCGACCTCATCTGCTCCCGGACCTACCGGAGAACTGATCGCCCACTCGTTTGTTTCTTCCACCTTGCTCCCCTATGCGTGATGCTTACCCAGCAATTGTAAGGCTGCACGTAAAAGCTCTGGGACTTGCGCTTGCGGATTAGCTTCGGCCGCCTCTTTAACCGCCTTTTGTGCCAGTGGGGTTCGCCAGCCTAGCTGTTCGAGGGCATGGCAAACTTCTTCGCGTTCGGCGCTGCCAATACCGCCGGTAGAGCCAGCATCTTCGGCGGCCGGTTCACCCAATTTATCCCCAATTTCTACCAGGATTCTTTGCGCAGATTTCTTACCTACCCCCGGAATCTGGGTGAGCGCCGCCAGGTCACCGCGAGAAACTGCTGCCCGCAATTCATCGGGACTAAATACCGCCAGAGCCGCCAATGCCAGCTTCGGGCCGATCCCAGAAACCGTGATTAGAGTAGAGAAAATATCGCGTTCGTCGCGTCCCGCGAAGCCAAAAAGTAGCCAGGCATCTTCCCTCACCACCAAGTGGGTTAAGATTTTGGTCTCTTGTCCCGCGGTCAAGGTAGACAAAGTGGCGGGGGTGGCAAAGAAACTATAGCCCACACCGGACACGTCAATAGTGGCTTTATCTAGCCTTACTTCCTCAATGGTTCCTGATAAATGCGTAATCATATAGAATCTCCGCTAGCTGGCTACGTAATAAACGCTATCCTACTTGCTCTTATTTCGCCTAAGCCGCGGATCAACCGCCCCGGTACGTCGGCTTGCTGCCTGTGCCTGTGCCCAAAGCTTTTGGGCGGGGGTAAGAGCTCCGCGAGCAGAAATCTTGCCCGATAAGGAAACGTTAACGGTACCATCCCGGCTCGCTCCCTGCAGGCCGTCACGGCGCCAACCATGACAAATCGCGATCGCTAAAGCATCGGCAGCGTCGGCAGGCCGTACGACTTTTTCCATTCGCAAAATCCGTTGCACCATATGCTGTACTTGAGCTTTATCAGCTACCCCAGATCCGGTAACTGCGGCTTTGACCTCCGAGGGCGTGTGGATAGCTAGCGGTAGTTTGTGGGAGGCAGCTTCGCTCATAGCTATCCCCATCACCCACATGGTGGAGGTAACTGATTGCACATTGTCTTGCGCAAATACCCGCTCAATCGACATGACTTCCGGATGATACTCTTCGATAGCTGCCGCAATCCGGCGGCGAATCCTATCTAGGCGAAAATGGGAAGCCATATTTTGCGGAGACCGGGCGACCTCGACATGCACCAGCTGGGCGCGCCGCTGCGAATCCATATCAATGATCCCGATCCCGCAGCGAGTAAGACCGGGGTCAATCCCGATTATCCGCAAAGATGCTGCCTATTCTTCTTCCTCGTATTGGGCTTGTACCTCGGGGCTTACCGAGAGATTAGTGAATACGTCCTGTACGTCATCACTGTCTTCTAGGGCATCGATCAGCCGCATTACTTGGCGATATTTCGCCAGATCCAGCTCTGCTTGCGTGGTAGCTTTCCACTGGGTTTCTGCCGAGTCGTAGTCAATACCAGCTTCTTGCAGACCCTTACGCACCTCAACCAGATTTGTGGGATCACAAACGATCGTGAAGGTTTCCGCGCCTTCCTCGACCTCTTCGGCGCCTGCATCTAGAACCGCCATCAAAATGGTGTCCTCATCAACGCCCTCGGCTTTGGCGACTTCAATAGCACCAATCCGGTTGAATAGGTAGGAAACTGAGCCGGGATCAGCCAGGTTGCCGCCGTTCTTACTAAAGGCAGTACGCACATCGGCGGCAGCCCGGTTCTTATTATCGGTAAGGCACTCTACCAGCATCGCTACCCCGCCAGGGCCATAACCTTCATAAGAGATGGTTTGCCAGTCCGCCCCACCTGCTTCTGCACCAGAACCACGGTTAACTGCCCGTTTGATGTTATCGGCCGGTACCGAGTTCTTTTTCGCCTTTTGGATCGCATCAAATAGGGTGGGGTTTCCCGCTGGATCCCCGCCGCCAGTACGGGCTGCTACCTCGATATTCTTAATCAACCGGGCAAATAGTTTGCCCCGTTTAGCGTCGATTGCCGCTTTCTTATGTTTGGTGGTAGCCCACTTTGAGTGACCCGACATTCGCTCTCCTTAATCCCGCTCGCGCAATTAGTTTTCGAAATACCAAGCCTGATTTTAGCGCTTTTGTACCCTAACCGTCTAAATAGGCTTAATCATAGACGGTCTCTAGGCGGCCATCCCACCCGCTTAGCCACTGCTGCGCCAAGTCTGGTAGGCAAGTTGGGTAAATAGTTTCGCGCTGCGCCAAGTGCGGCAGCTCGTCCAGTCGAATCCAACGAACTGCCTCTAAGAGCTGTTTTTCCGAGGACGTCCAATCAGCAGTGACAATCTGGGGACCCTCCTCCTTTAAACGCACTAAGAAAAAATGTTCTGCCTGGATAGCCCACAGTTTGCGAAATTTTAGTAGGGATTCGCGGTAAAGCACCGGTCCTTGTAGTTGCTCAGGCCTCAGCTCTAACCCGGTTTCCTCTTTGACTTCTCGCAGGGCGGCCTGCGCGCGGGTCTCTCCGTCCTCAATCCCACCTCCGGGGGTGAACCACCAGCGATGGGTAGGGTCAGAAAAATCATGGCCACTGATTAAGAGGAGGCGCTCTAACGAATCAATGACCACTACCCTGGCAGCGTGGCGACCTGGGTAGCCATCGGCATCGACCATCCAGTCTGAGCCAAGAGGATTTCTTCCGTTAGGCGGAAAAGGATTCGGGAGGGGACGCGGCAGATGAAAACCGGAGTTCACTCTAGGAACGCCCCATCCGGTATGCCCCGACCGCGGTACAGGCAGCAGCAAAATGTCTACGCGACGCCAGTAGCTTCTTCACGGTTTCCTCATTCTCTTTTTTGATTGCCTCAGAGAGTCCGCGGTGAGAACTGGCGACATAGTTCAAAGCCAAGACCGTAGCCGCCTGCTGGAATTCTGACAATGCGCGGCGAGCAGCAGGCGAGATAGTACGCGCTGATCGACGAGCCCGGCGCCTGCCAGACAGGGAACAGAGCATTTGCGCTTCCCGAACATCGATCCAACCAGCGCCAATGTATGCCTGGAGACCATTTTCGATGGCATTGCGTTGGCGTACCGACACCACCAGGTTAATTATTAGCCAGGTGATGAACATCGGCCCCCAGAAAAACACATAGGAAACCACGAAAAGCAGCGCCGAATAGGTGGCTAATCCGTTCCAGGC